>Ga0335069_10000264_pt1 | contig 91487 bp, 62 predicted proteins | sample Lox_Sample_11_FD_206714 | JGI IMG/M metagenome (GOLD analysis project Ga0335069, IMG submission 206714) | Soil microbial communities from Loxahatchee National Wildlife Refuge, Florida, United States - Lox_Sample_1.1 | ecosystem: Environmental > Terrestrial > Soil > Wetlands | place: USA... | reverse complement strand
GAAACCTGCCGAATGGACTTACGCTGAACACGGGTAGTGGCGTAATTTCGGGGACGCCCACTGCAACCGGAACGTTCAACTTCGCAATTCAAGTTCTGGATGCCGAACAGCCAACACAAGAAACCAGCGCGAACCTGAGCATCACCATTAATTCGGGCACTCCACTGAAAATTACGACCACCAGTTTGCCTGACGGCAGCGAAGCGACATCGTACTCGGTAACGCTCGCGGCAACCGGCGGCACCTCGCCCTATACGTGGAGCGTCGTCAGCGGCAGCCTGCCTTCGGGATTGACCCTGAATGGCAGCGCGGGAACGATTACCGGAAAACCGACTGTGCTGGGAACTTCCAATGTCACGCTGAAGGTTACCGATTCAGCATCGGGTACCGCAACTGCTCCCTTGAGTATCTTTGTCATCTCCTGCAACAACGATGCTGCGTTTAATGGCGATTGGGCGATGATGCTCGAGGGCTACAACACCCTGCAGCAGCCCGCGCCACTGCTGGCCGCCGTGGGCAGCTTCATCAGCGACGGATCGGGCAACGTCAGCGGCGGCAGTCTTGACACTAACGATCAGGCCAAGGGTCCCGCCTCCGGCACAATTACCAGCGGCAAGTATTGCATCGCAACGAATAACACCGGACTCATGACGCTGAACCAAAATGTCGGCGGCGCCTCGACTTCGCACACCTACGCGATCGCATTGAACGCGGCGGGCACAGACGGCCGAATCACCTACTATGACAACTCGGGTGCCATGGCCTCGGGACGCCTGCGTCCGCAGACCACCTCAGCTTTCGCTACAAGTCAGTTCAATGGCGACTATGCATTTGGGCTGATCGGTGCCGATAGCGGCGGGGCAGCCGCGGTCTCGCGCTTCGGCATGGCGGGTGAGTTCACAGCGAACGGCACGAGCACTCTGACTGGCATTGCCGATACGAACGCCGATGGCACCGTCGCCGGTCAGGTCACGCTCACCTCCAGCACCTTTGCAGTGCTGTCGAACACGACGGGCAGAGGCACGGTGAGCGTCGCGCTCACCGGCCAAAGCACCAGGAATTTTGTGTTCTACGTGGTCGATGCCGGCGAACTGTTGATGATGGAGGCGGACCCCGTATCCTCGGCGCTTCTGGCTGGCCGTGTTCTCGCGCAAACACAAGGCGGGAGCTTCAACAATCTCTCGCTCAACGGAAACGCCATTATCGGCTTCCAGGCAATTGACGGGAGCGGCACCCCCGCCGGCATCGCCAGTGCCGGCATCTTCGATTCGGCAGGAAATGGTACAGCAACGATCAGCCTGGATCAGAACGACGCCGGGACGGAGAGCACAATCAACGACAGCGGCACCTATAGCGTCGCTTTCAACGGACGCGTGACGCTGACTGGATTCGGCACGCACTCTCCGGTGTTCTATCTCATATCGCCGAACACTGGGTTCGCGCTGGGAACCGATGACAGCGTGGCCTTTGGCGAGTTCTATCCACAGACCGGCAGCAACTTCACGAACAGTTCGATCAACGGCAGCTATGCCGGCGGCACGGGTCACCCGGAAGATGCAAATTCCGGTTCCACCGTCGAGTTGCTCACAACCCAGGGTGCCGGTTCGCTCACGGGCTTCATCTTGAGCAATGACGGAACTGATCCGGGCAATACGTCGATTTCGTACAGCTATGCCGTATCGAATAATGGCAGGGTTGTGGTGTCGCAAGGCAGCAACCAGGTCGGAGTGATCTACATTGTGGACACCAGCACGCTTCTGTACATGCCGCAAGGCGGCTCGGGCGGCGTGGTCGACCCAGCGCTGGCGTGGTTCGAACAATAGAGAGCGAACAAGCTCTCACATCATTCGCGCAGCGCTTCGTTGTAACATCGAAGCGCATGGCGTTTGTTCCCAATCCAGTCACAGAAACCAGCGCGCGCCTGCTGGAATTTGAAAACCTGCGCGAACTGCTGGCCGGGTATGCCTCTTCTCCGCTCGGACTTGGGCGAATCGCCGGGCTGCGGCCCTCGCTCGACCGCCACTGGATTCAAACCCAGCAAACGCTCACTTCAGAAATCCGCGAGTACCGGCGGGTCGGCGGCCGCTTTGATTTTGGCGGATTGCCCGAAGTCGCACAACTCATCGACAAGTCGCGTATCGCCGGCGCTGCTCTCGAAACCACAGACATTCGCGACATCGTGCTGGTCGCCGACCGCGCCTCGGAATGGCGAGCCATTGTGCAGCAGCCGCCCGCGGCAATGCGGTCCGAGTGGAGCGCGGTAAGCAAACTGTCGGAAGGCATCGCCGACTTCTCCGACTTCCTGCGTGTTTTCTGCAACAAAATCCTGCCCGATGGCACGCTCGACGACCGCGCCTCGCCCGAGCTCAGCCGCATCCGCCGCGAAATTGAAAAGCAGAAGCGCCAGATTCAAGAGTCGTTGCGAGGCCATCTGCGCAAGCTGGCGGAGGGCGGAACGGTCCAGGACGAACTCATCACCATCCGCGGCGAGCGTTTCGTGATCCCAGTCAAGGTCGAGCAGAAGCGGCGTGTGCCCGGAGTAGTGCATGGCGCGAGTTCGAGCGGACAAACCGTTTTCGTAGAGCCGCTGGAAACGATCGAACAAAATAACGAACTGGTCCGCCTGCTCGACGAAGAACTGGCAGAGATCCATCGCATCCTGCTCGAAATGACGCGGCAGATTGGCCAGAACGCCGATGCAATTCTGGCGGCGGCCGACATCCTGGCGGAGTTCGAATTGCAGTTCGCCAAGGCGCGTTTTGCCGAAGATTACAACTGTGTAGCGGTAGCGCTGTCGCAAGATGGCACGGGCTCGGTCGCCACGTTAATTTTGCATCGAGCGCGGCATCCGCTGCTCGAACGTAATCTTCGCGCGAAAAAAACCGGCGTCGTTCCCATCAGCCTCGAACTCGCAGGCGAACGGCGGCAGCTCGTCATCACCGGCCCCAATACCGGCGGCAAGACTGTCGCGCTCAAGACGATCGGCTTGCTTGCGCTCATGGCGCAATCCGGTATGCCGGTTCCGGCCGACCGCGCCGACATGCCGGTGTTCGACGCCGTGCTCGCCGATATCGGCGACTACCAGTCGATCGAGCAGAATCTTTCGACCTTCTCCGCGCACGTCACCAACATCGATTTCATCTCGCGCACGGCCACGCCGAACTCGCTAGTCCTGCTCGACGAACTAGGCTCGGCGACCGATCCCGAGGAAGGCGCGGCCCTCGCGGTAGCCATCGCAGAGCATTTCCGCAAAGTCGGCAGTATGACGGTAATCTCCACGCATCACACTTCGCTCAAGGTCTATGGCGCGAACACGGAGGGAGTTGTCAACGCCTCCGTCGGCTTCGATGAATCCACGCTGCAGCCGACCTACGAACTCAAGATTGGCGTGCCCGGAGCGTCAGCCGGAATCAACATCGCCCGCCGCCTCGGCTTGAACCCGGCAATCATCACGTCGGCTCAAGGCCAGCTAGGCTCGCAAACGCAGGATCTAGCGCGCTTCCTCGACCGCCTCCATTCCGAACTCCGCGCTCTGGAAGACGAGCGCGCACAACTAAGAACCCGCGAACAGGAAGTAGCGCGCGAAAAGTCGCATCTCGCAAACGAAGGCAAGAAAGAGCAGCAGGCGAAAGTCCGCGAGATGGAGAAGAAGCTGGAGACCCTTTTCCGTGACTTCGAGTATCACGCGCGCGAAGCGGTGACGGCAGTGCAGGACCACGCCGCCGCCCAGAAAGTCTCGAAAGAGGCCGAACGCCGCATCGCAAAATTGCGGCGCGAGTTTCGCGAGCAGTTCGACTCCGCCGTTGTCGCGCACTCTACAGGCGCCGATCGCGGCGATCCCCACGCCCAGCCCGCTTTGGTCAAGCATGTCTCAGAGGGAGACACGGTCAAGCTCAAGTCCATGGGCCGCGCGGCAGTCATAAAAAAGAAGGTTGGCGACAACCACTTCGACGTCGAAATCGGCTCCATGAAGATGCGCATTGCCCGCGAAGACATTGCCGAAGTCCTCACCCGACCGGGCGAGTCGCCGGTCGATGCAGCTCGCGCACGCGGCATCAAGGTCTCTTTGCATAGCGATCCCGCAGGTACAACTACGCCGTCCGAAATCAACGTCATCGGGCGCACCGTTGACGAAGCCACCAGCGAGGTCGAAAAGTTTGTTGACCGCGCGTTCCTCGCAGGCATGCCGCGCGTTCGCATCGTCCACGGCAGCGGCATGGGAATTCTGCGCAAAGCCCTCCGGCACTATCTGAAAACCCATCCCCATGTCGAATCGGTCACCGAACCCCCGCTCAACGAAGGTGGCGGCGGGGCTACGGTGGTGGAATTGCGCGTGTAAACAAAATGTCTGTTCGTTGGGCTGTCCAATTCCCGACAGGATCGTCCGGTTCGAGCTTCGAACTCCTCCATGCGATTGGCCTGCAGCAGCCCCTGTATCGCCTGCGCGTTGTCTTTTATCTCTCACGTTTTCACAAAGCGTATCCGCGCATTGATGGCACCGTAGTTGCCCAGGTAACTCGGTGAGCGGGGAGAAAATCATAAACGGCATCTTCACCGATTTTCCTTACGCCTTCCGGCCGCGCGCCTCGATCCGATGGACCCATTGCGCTATGAGTGACAAGGACGATTAGGACGATGTTGGTCCGTCGTCGCCTCTGGTGTGGCCACTTGTGTATACTCGGCGCGACTATGAGACGTTTCCGGGTCGGGCTCTCCTACCTCCTCTTTCTCGGTTTATCGACCCTCATTGGGTTCGCGCAAGATCGGGTCGCCGCAGTCTTCGATTCCCTGCCGGCTATTCAAAAGATCGATCAGGTAGCGATTTCGCCGGATGGTCTTGAAGTCGCGTATATCGCCGAGGGCGCACTCTTCGTCACGAGCGTGGCTGGCGGAACGCCGCAACCGGTCGCGCCCGATCAGAAGAAGATCCGCGAACTCACCTGGTCTGCCGACTCCCGCCATCTCGCATGGATAACTGACTTGCCGGAAGACAAGCCTGCGGCGCAGTTGTGGACTGCCCACGCGGACGGAAGCGGCCTCAAGCAATTAGCGAACGTGAACGGCTTCGCCCAGACTCCCCGCTATTCGCCCGACGGGACCAAGCTCGCCCTGCTCTTCATTGAAGGCATTCCGCGCATCGCTGGGCCGCTGCAGCCCATGACACCGCTAGCCGGAGTCGTCGACGAGACAATATTCGAGCAGCGCATCGCCGTCATCGATCTCGCGACCCGGCGCCTGACGCAAATCACCCCGCCCGACGTCTACATCTACGAATACGACTGGACTCCGGACTCCAGAAGCTGGGCCGCCGTTGCCGCGCACGGTTGCGGCGACAACAACTGGTGGATTGCGCGGCTCTACAGCATCGATGCGTCCACCGGCCAGATGCGCGAGATCTATAGGCCGAAATGGCAGATCGCCGAACCCCATATCTCTCCTGACGGAAAGAACGTGGCCTTCATTGAAGGACTGATGAGCGATGCGGGGCAGACCGGTGGAGACGTATACACCGTGCCCATGACCGGCGGAACGGCGAGCGACCTCACTCCGGGAGTAAAAGCATCTCCATCCTTCCTGTTATGGACTTCGGCCGGGCGCCTTGCTGTCATAGCAAATGTCGATGGCAATGCCGGGTATGCACTGATCGCCGACCAAGGCCTGCCGGCCAATTCGGCCTGGCCCGGCTGGACCGGCGAAGAGACCCTCGCCACCGAGACCGACGCCTGGACGCTGCGCGCTTCTCTTTCGCGCGACGGATCTGTAAGCGCCGTTATCCGGCAAGCGGCCAGCAAAGCTCCCGAGATCTGGGCTGGAAAGATGGGCGAGTGGAAGCAAATCACGCACTCGAACCAGGATGTCAAAATTACCTGGGGCGAGAGCCGCAATGTCCATTGGATGAACGGAGACACGCGCGTTCAAGGCTGGCTGATGCTGCCTGTGAACTACGATCCCGCGAAAAAGTATCCATTGATCGTGAGCGTCCATGGCGGCCCGTCAGCAGGGTGCACCTCCAAGTGGTCCTCCTCAATGAGCGGCATGACCGCAGCCTCGCTCCTCGGTTGGTTCGTGCTCTGTCCAAATCCGCGGGGAAGCTATGGACAGGGCGAAGCTTTCACGCAGGGCAACATTAAAGACTTCGGTGGCGGCGACTATCGCGACATCATCACCGGAGTTGAAGCTCTTTCAAAACAATTCTCTATCGATCGGAAACGTATCGGAATTCGCGGCCACAGCTACGGCGGTTTTATGACCATGTGGGCCGAAACTCAAACGCATTTCGCCGCCGCGGTCGCCGGCGCTGGCCTCTCCGATTGGCAAAGCTACTATGGTCTGAACGATATCGACGAGTGGATGACTCCTTTCTTCGGCGCCTCGGTTTACGATGACCCCGCCATTTACCAGAAGTCCGATCCGATTCGTTTCGTCAAGAATGTGACCACCCCAACTTTGATCCTCGTCGGGGACAGCGATGGCGAGGTCCCCATGGAACAATCTCTCGAGTGGTATCACGCTCTTAAGACAATGAAAGTTCCGGCTCAGATGGTCGTCTATCCTAACGAGGGCCATGTGTTCTACAAGCCCGCGGATGCCCGCGACTACGCCTTGCGCTCTTTGCAATGGTTCGCCGAGTGGTTCTCCAAAGTAAAGGACTAGACGCAACCGCTGAACGGCCTTCGCAGCAGCGCGGACCGCACATTAGAAGGCCCGAGTCTTGGCTGCAACACAAGCCTCATTAAGCCCATGGCTCCAAGTACTTGGAGGGAATCTTTCGGTCGTTTTAGCATTCCCTTTCGTAACTCCTCACAGTAGGGCGGCTAACGCTATCCTAGATTCGGCTCTCCCTGAAGATCTCAGCCAAACCATCCGCTGGTGAAGTGTCACCAGGCAGCGCTACGGGTCCGTCTGACCGGGCGCCAGTGTTTCCACGAGGCGAATGCAATGGCGACCATGTTTGGCCGGTTCGAAGTTCAGAACGAAATCTCCAAGTCAGAAAGTGCCTTGATTTACAAAGCGCTGGATCTGGAAACAAACCAGATGGTGGCGCTAAAGACACAGCGGCTCGCGCCCTTGGGAGAAAACTCGGCTGCGTTCGTCGCAACCCTGGCCGCGGAGGGTGAGCAGGCCCAGGCACTGACCGGCCAAAATATCGCGCAGCTCTACGGCGCCGGCGAGGTCGAGGGGCAATTCTGCGCCGCGATGGAGTACGTCCAGGGCAACAGCATCGCCAACATGCTTGCCCACAATGAAGGATTTTCGATCTGGGACCTCCTGGATATCGCGCGCCAGGTCTGCGCGGCGCTTGATACAGCCGCCAAACTCGGGGTCATTCATTCGTCGCTCGAGCCGGACAAGATCATCGTGCAGTGGGACGGGCTGGTAAAGCTCACCGGCTATGGCATTTCCAACATGAGCCTCATCAGCGCCGAGGCTGGCAACGGGCTCGGGCGCCTCATGCCCTACTGCTCGCCCGAACAGATTCGCGGCGAGGAGATGGATCAACGCTCAAACCTTTTCACGGTGGGCACGATCCTTTACGAGATGGTCACCGGCCGCAAGGCATTCGACGCCGATGATCCGGTAAAGCTGGTCGATCAGGTCGAGAATGAGATGCCACCGGAGCCCGTGAGCCTCAATGCGAAAATCCATCCGGGGGTAAGCGCCCTCATCATGAAAGCTCTGGCCAAGGATCCCGGCCAGCGATACGCAACGGCACATGACCTGATCGAAGACCTGGAGAAATGCAAAGAGACCAATCACAAGGCGCCGGCGGAAGCTCCGAAAAAAGCTGCTATGGGCGTGAAAGCCGATCCCGCAGCCAAAGCAGCCGCCGCGATGAAATTTGTGGGAGCCGCAGCAACCGCAGCCGGACCCGCAGCAGTCGCCGGAACGAATCTTCCTAAGCCGGTCGCCAGGGAGGATTCCAAGCCGGCGGCGGCTTCCTCCAGCAGGACCGAATCGTCCCGCGTCGAAAATACTAAGGCGTTCGCCGCAAGTGCCGGTCTGGGTGCGAGCGCTGTGTCCACTTCCGCGTCCCGAGCCGGCGAAGAGCCGCCGATGGATTCATTCACCAGCCCGGCAGCAGAACCGTCATTGCGAAGTTCAAAAGCTGCGGATGCCGCGGTCCCGGGATTTCGCGGAGCCGTTATGTCAGCCGCGGCGCCAGTGCAAGAACCAGAGACGGAAACGATCGGCTCGCTCGTCGATCCCATGATGTCGGAATCGAGCGGCGAACAGAAGGGCCGGAGCTTTTCAGAGATGGACGAACTGCCTCCGCTGAAAGAGACGCTCATCGAGACTCGTCCCGAGCCAGAACCAGAGCAAATGCCCGTACTTCAGCCAACCGTCTCGGAGCGGCTGTCGGCAAAAAAGAAAGTGGACAAGCCGAAGATTCAGCCGCGCGAACTGGCGCAGAAGGCGGTCAAAGAAGTCGTAACCGTGCCGCCGCGTCTCCTTCTCTATTCGATCCTGGGCGCAATCGCAGTAATCCTGGTGGTGGCGGTCGCCATGTATTTCCACGTGCGCTCTGAAGATGACGGCCTGACCGCCGCTCCGCAAGCGGTGAAGAAAGCCAGCGAACCTGCGCCGCCCGCCGCACCCGCACCAACTGCGCAAGCCGCGCCCGCACCGTTACCCGTTGCTCCGGCAGCGGAACCGGAACCGAATCTCACCGTACGCCAGGTACAGAAACGCGGCGCAAAACATGCCCCTGCCCCGGCGCCCGCACCCGTGGTCATTCCGGGCGAGATGCTGGTGGATTCGACTCCTCAGGGAGTCCAGTTCGAGGTTGACGGCAAAGCCGATGCCTCCTGGGTCACGCCGTTCAATGTCACTGGTCTAGCCCCGGGCAAGCACCTTATTTCGGCTAGTAAGCCAGGTTATTCCTCGGAGGTCCGTTCCATCGACGTTGTTTCCGGAGCGAAGACTCCGGTCCTATTTCATTTGGCGCCCGTGAACGCACTGGTCGTGATCAATAGCACGCCGGCGGCAGCCGACATCCTCCTCGACGGCAAACCGACTCACAAAGTTACGCCCTCGCAATTCGCGGTTGAAAAAGGAACACACACGGTCCTTCTCAAGAAACCAGGATTTCTCGACGAGACCACAACCGCGGATCTCGGGCCTGGACAGAATTTCCAATATGCTCCGGCGCTGCGGGCTCTCGGCGACTCCGAGGCGATCCGCACCGTCGGCCGCTTTAAGAAGCTCTTCGGCGGCGGTGGCGAAAGCACCGCTGGCATGGGTTCTCTAAGCATCCGCACCAAACCCAAGGGCGCTCAGGTCGTTATCAACCAGCGCATCCTCGACAAGATGTCGCCGGTCGACGTGATGATGGGACCCGGAAACTATGTCGTTGATATCACATTGACCGGATTCAAGCCGATTCACAAAGTCGTCAATATAGAAAAAGACGGCAAGGTTGTTGTCGATGAAGTTCTGGAGCGTGAGTAAGGTTTCAGCCACGCCTTTAAGCTTCTCGCGATGCCCTTCCCTGCGCGCACGAAATTTCAATAGCGGCCGCGGGCATGGGCCGCCATTCTTTGGCACTTTGGGCTGTGACCGCGGTCACTGCCCTCGAACTTCCACGGCGGGATAGTCGAATTGGAATCTCACGGAGTCCATGCGGTGTCATCCGACTTTATTCGTGCCCGGCTGTCCCAGGATTTTGAGGATGCTCTGCGTGCGGTCATGACGCGACGGGTTTTTTCCAGGGGCACGGTAATCTACGAGCACGGAGTTCCTGCCGCGGGAATCTACTTGCTCGAAACGGGCGCCGTTCGCGTTTCCCTGCCATTGTCCGGCAGACAGAGCCAGTTATTGGAAGTGGTTGGCGCGGGTGCCATTCTCGGGCTCAGCGAATCGCTGTCCGGCGACCAATATCGCGTGAATGCGGTGGCCGAGGATACGACAGCCGCATGCTTCATCGCGCGCAAGGACTTTGCCGAACTTCTCGACGCGCACCACGACTTCTGCATGCAGGTTGTGCGGTTGCTCAGCGACAGCCTTCACGGGCTCTATCACAGGTTCCGCAGCGTCAGCGCCCACCCCGGGCGTCCGAGACGGCGAATGCTCGACGAAGAATTGAACTGACGCGCTGTCGTTGACCCGCGCGGGCGGGGTTCGATTGTTTCCGCTTTGTTGAGGCAGGACTATCTATCCCTGTGCGTTCAGAGGCGTCATCGCGCACCGCTATTCGGTCTTGAAGACGATCGTGATCTGCGTCTGGATTTCGACGGGCTGGCCGTCAAGTTCGTACGGCTTGTAGCGCCACTGGCGAACCGCCTCGAGCGCCGCGGAAGCGAGCAGCGGCGAACCGTTCAGCACCTTCGGATTCAAGACGTGCCCTTCCTTGTCGATCGTCGCCTCGATCTGCACCGAGCCTTGTGTGTGCGTCGCCAGAGCGTTGACTGGGTATTTCGGCTGCACCCGCTTGATCAGCAACCCTTGCGACACTCCCTGTGAAACCCTGACTCTCGCCAACGATGGCTTGGCGGCATTCGTTGGCAGCAGGCCGTTCAGGCTGGCTTCGTTTGGCGAAGCGACTCCAAGAGCGCTGGGAGCCTGAACCGAGGCATCTTCAGGCTGAGTTGACGGCTGCGTCTGCTTCGGCTTCGAGATGGCGCCGGGCTTGACCATCAGTGGCGCCGGAGCAAGTTTCGCCTCTTCCGTTTCCCGTGCAGCGGTTTGAACGGAAGCGGCGGGAGTGGAAGGCGAATGGGCAGGCTGCGAGGAGGGTGCCGCATGACCCGGAGCTGCCGTAGTAAGAGCCAGCTGATTGGCCGCCGGGTTCGCAACTTCACTCGAGGATGCAGGCGCGGAACTGCCCGCCTGTGCCGCCGGTGCCAGAGCAGTGGCCACCGGACTTGCCGCGGGACTCGGCGTCGAATGCGGCTGCCCAAACTTTGTCCATCCAAAATATGCGGCAACGACCAGAAAAACAGCGGCCGCTCCAATCAGAATTTTCTGGCCGCCGCCTGAAGTCCCGGTTTGCTCCGAGCCCATCGAGAAACTTGGAGCCTGAGAAGTACCCGGCGCGATGGCGCTACCCGATTGCGGCGCGCGGAAAGGTGCGTCTTCGGAAAACTCTTCTTCGTGCACAGGTGCCGGTGCAGACCCCGCGGCAACCGGTTCCTTGGCCGGCGCCGGAGCCGACGCCGCTCCCTGCGACGTCGCCGGTACGCTAACAAATGGGACGGCGGCCGAACGCAACAGCTCCGGCTTCACCGCCAATGGTTCCGCTACCGGGGTTTCCGGACGGCTGCCAACCGGCGCTGGAGCCGACTGCGGTTCAACGAACGGTGCCTGCCCGGCAAGCGCTGCCCAGTTTCTGGTTTGTGCCGCAGGCGCATGAGCCGGAACTTCTTCAGCCTTCGCGAAAGCCGGAGCAGGCATTTGGGAAGCCGCGGGAGCAGTGTAAGGCTCGGGCTGCACGGAACTCGGCGCAGAGCGCGGAGTCTCCTCGTACTGGAGAGTCGGCATAACTGGCAAAACCGCTTTTGCCTGTGCTCCCGGAACCGCATGGCCAGCAGGTTCCGTACCCTTGCGAAGCAGCCCGCGCGCGACGCGCAATGTGCCTTTCGCCTGATCGATGTTGATCGGCTTGGGGAGCACCAAGTTCGCGCCCATCCGGTAAGCTTTGGCGATACCGGCTTGCCCTTCCACCAGCGCGATGGCCAAAGATCCTTGATTGAAACTGGAATTGCGCGCGCTCTTCACGAGCAAAGACGCGCTCTGCTCGTTTTCGCAGTCGATCACGACCGCGTCATAGTGCTGCGCCATCAGGTTCTTGACGGCGGCGAAAGGGTCGTTTACCGCACTAACAGCAAACTCGAGGTCGCTGAACAGCTGGCTTACAACACGGGTGAGTTTCTCATCGACACAGAAGAGTAAAGCTTGATAACCCATGATGAGTCATCGTAGAAAGCGCGGTAAGCAGCGGCAAGTTACGGGCGTAATCGCACGCCGCGCGATGTTGAAATCGCGCACGAAAAAAGGGCGAGACCGAAAGTTCACCGGCCTTTAGTGTTCGGGCTGTGGCGGCTTTTGCGCAGAAGGCCGAGTCCGCTTGGCAGGCTCAGCCGTCGCCGATGGAGAAAGATCGATCCGAGTCACGCCGGGTTTGGTCGTGGGAGCGACTGGCGGTTGCGAAGGCGTCGCCACCGCCGGCTTCGTGCCATCCAATCCCGTGCTCGTCGCTGGTGTCGCAGCCGTCGCGGCCGGTTGAGTCGTTACAGGCTGAGTCGTCGCGGTCGAAGGCACGGTTGTGGATGATCCCGCGGGCGTGGCGCTCAAATCGGGCGTAGTCGTAGTGGCACCCGCTGGCTGAGCCGCAGGCGCAACTTGAACCGGCACTCCGGCGCTCGGCTTCGGAGTCTGGGCAGCGGGCCTCACTGGAGCCGGCGCAGGCTGCGGTTGCTGCGGAGCCTTGCCGATGAGTCGAAGAGCGTTGTTGATTTGCGTTTTGACCAGCCCCTGGAAACCCGGCTCATAAGTCCAAGCGGCATAGAAACCGCCGCAGGCGACCAGCAAGACAAACAGCGTGATAACCCGTCCGTGCGATTTCGCGGCTTTCGGCGCAGTTTTCTTCGGCTCGCTCTTTTCTTCACCCCCGGAAATTTTCTCTTCGCTGGGCGCAGCGGCCTCGGCGGGCTGAAGTTTCGTCTCCGCTTTCTCTTCCGGCTTCTCGGCAACAGCTTGCGCACTTTTCTCTTTCACATCTTTTCGTTCCGCAACGTCGGATTCCGCCGAAGCAAATACGCCCGATGCCGGTTGCGCAGCAGCAGTACCCTTCGTCGTAACGGCGGGCTCAGCGGGCCCAGGCTCTGCCACTGCGGCGCTCATTGACATCGAAGGAGTAGACGCCGAGGCGGGCTCGGAAAACGAAGCGGGCGATTGCGAACCCACGGCCGCGGCAAACGCGCGCCCCTCAGGCGCAACATACGCGGCAGCGTCGTCAGCAGATTGTTCGGCGGGCTGATGGCTCGTCGCGTCCAAATTCGCATTTGCAGCCGCATCCTGCTGCGGCGTGACCGCGGAATCCGCTCGAGCCGATTCCTCTTTCCGCACGCGGCTGATGGCAGTTCGAATCGTCACGCGCGCCTGATCTTTTGCCACCGGCTTGGTAAGAATGAGTTCGGCGCCAAGGCGAAACGCGGTCGGCAGTCCCGCGCGGCCATCCACCACCGCGACCGGAACCGGATGGCTCCCTCCCTTGCGATTGCGGCACACATCGAAAATGAGCTTCGCGGCAGCCAGGTTTTCGCAGTCGACAAGAACGAGGTCGAAGCGGTTCGAATTCAGCTTCTGCGCGGCGGAAGCGCCATCCAGCGGACGCTCCCAGGTGACGGACATCTCTTCCAGAACAGACGTAATGGCGGCGACGGCCTGATCGTCAGGCGACAGCAATAGAGCGAGCGGCATGGCTCTTTCATGCTAGGAGCGGTCCCGTAACCCCCGCAAGTTACGAATGTAAGGGAGCGCCGCAGCCCGCGCAAAGTTGCTCCCGGCTGTAGCGCCGGCGTCCTCGCCGCCGCGCCTCGGGATGTCATCTCTATGGGCCGGTTGTAAGCGCGCCCGTTAAGGGTGAAACGACGTAAGGGAGCCGTCCTGAGAAGTGTGATTTTCGTCAAATGAGTTGCAGATCTAAACACATTTTCAGGATCGCGAGATTCTCTGCGTTCTCTGCGGTTAAAGCCTTTTGCCTTGCGGCTAACGGAACCCCAAGCTATCGGCGCAGTCCGTGAAATCGCTTTGCACCTCGTGGTTTGTCAGAACTGGAGGCAAGCCTCCACATAGTTACTTTGTCCCATTTCTGGAACCGAAATTGCCAGTCCTTAATTAAATAAGTTGACTTAGCCACAAACCAGCCGAACCTGAATACGAGCAATTGGGAACTTTCTTCAGCAGAACCCGGCCGAGAGCGGGAATCGGTCTTTGACATCTCAAAACCGGAAAAATCCTCCCACTTACAAAAGGAGGGAGCGGCGTTAAGTGCGAAATAACTGGCTAGCCATAAGCGGTAAACGGTAAGCAGTCGTCACAGCCGCGCATTATTTCCCAAATGCGGAAGGATTTTCAGAGAGTAAGTATAAGTCCTTACAACCAGCCTACTTACTCAGCATGTAAAAATTACAGAAAATCGGGGGGGGGACCACCCCAACTTTCTCCCCTTCCAATTTGCTCACTAGCTCTTTTTTGCGACGGCAGAGTCCGGCGGCGGGTAAGAAATCGATCCGCGGAACGAGGCTTTATCTGCAGCTGTGAAATCCGGAAACGGCAGCTGGTTCTGGTCGCGCCACTGCTGCACCTCTTTTTCGGCGCGCGCAGTTTTCTGCTCGTCGAGTCCCGGGTCGCGGCCGAGATAGAGCGTCTGCGACGGAAAAGCGAAGCTTGACCCAGAACGGCTCACGATCTCGCCAATCCGCAAAAGCAGGTCTTCACGCACGGCGGCGAACTCGTTCGAATCCTGCGTGCGCACGTACGTAAAAATCTCCAGCCGCAAAGAGCTCGCGTCGACGTTGGCAAAGCGAATGTTCGCAGTTTCCGGCTCCACCTTCGGATGCTGATAGAGCAGCCGCCGGATCTCGGCCAGGATGTAGCGGAGCTGGTCGCCGGTAGTATCGCAGCGGATGGCCAGCGCGGGATTGAAGAGAATTTTGTCGCGACGCGAGTAGTTCTCGATGCTCATCGTGGCCAGCGTTCCGTTGGGAATCGAGAGTTGAGTACGGGCGTCGGTTCGAACGCGCGTGGACCGCAGGCTGATGTCTTCGACCGTCCCAGTCTTATCGCCAAAGCGGCAGTAGTCGCCGACGCGGATAACCTCGTCGGCTAGAACAGAAATGCCGCCGAAAAGATTTTCGAGAGTCTTTTGCGCAGCGAAGGCGATCGCAATGCCGCCGATGCCGAGTCCAGCCAGCACGGCCGTGAGGTTGAACCCCATGATCGAGAGAATCGCCAGCACGGCCAGAGTCACAAGGAACGCGGAAAGCAGCCGCTCCGCCAAAAGCATGAGTGTTCCCGTGCCCAATCGTCCGACGCTGATCGAATGTGTGCGCAGGCGCTGCATGGTGACGCCCGTGACGCGCAGCAGGAACCAGAAAAATCCTACGCTGGCAAGAACGCCAATCGTGCGGTGATAGTAAAAGCGCGAGAGCAGCGGCAAGCCGAGTCGCCCGGCCATGATGTTATGCGCAATCGCCGAGAAGACCAGCAGCAGCGGCATCGAGACGCGCCGGTAAGAATGGAGATCGGGCCGCTTCTTGAGTTTGAGGTAAATGCGCCGAGGAATCGCGAGGAAGAGGACAACTGCCCAGCCAATAATGATGGCAACCGGAATCGCGATCAGCAGCGCCAGCCATTGCCAGAGCGGCAATCCGACAAAAGTGTTCTTGACCAGGCTCTGCGGAAGTCTGGTCTCCACGCGATGCGCTTCGATCGTGTCGTAAAGTTCGGGAACGCGGCTAAGCGTGACCGACGAAAAGAGCCAGATTTTGCCGGCATTGGGATCGGTAACGCGAACCAGAATAACGGGAACGTCGTTTTCCGATCCTTCGTTGGGCAACGAGAAAACACCGATGGTTTGCTGATCCGGAATGCCGTCGTTGTCAGGATTGCCTTCAGGAGCGGTGCTGATGCGACTCAGCCGTCCCACAAAGGCGCGGTCCATCAGGTCTTTCAACTTCGTGGCAGTGTCAGCGCCCTGCTGCTGGCGGCGCGAAGCGCTCATTTGGAGATAGTCGGCAGCAGCCTGGTAGTTTCCGGACTGCGCGGTTTGCAGAAAGCCGAGGACCGTGCCAGACGGCGTGTTGCGCCCGAGGCCGTCAGTAGAGTTGGAAGACGGTTTGGCAGTCGAACCGGTGAGCAGCCCTGTGACGGACTGCGCCGAGACAGCGCACGGCAACGCGAGAAAAATCGATAGCGCTATCGAAAGTATGATCGCGGTTTTTTTCATCTTCGGTCACAGCAACGCTGAAGTTAGAATCAACCGCGCTCCGCGAAAAATCAATGCTCTCCTACTTCTTCGGCCGATAGATGTCAGTTGCCAGACCGTAGAAAATTTCCGCCGATTCCATCATCGTTTCCGAGAGAGTTGGATGAGGATGAATCGTCATGCCAACATCGGCAGTAAGCGCGCACATCTCGATCGCAAGCACCCCTTCGGAAATGAGATCGCCAGCGCCGACGCCAACGATTCCGACACCAAGCACGCGCTCGGTTTTCGGATCGATGATGAGCTTCGTCATGCCTTCGGTGCGATCGAGCGTGAGCGCGCGTCCCGAAGCAGCCCAAGGAAACTTGGCAACGCTGATTTCACGGCCTTGTTCTTTGGCCTGAGTTTCGGTCAGTCCAGCCCATGCGATTTCAGGATCGGTGAAGACAACTGCAGGAATCGCATTCGGCTCGAACGCGACCTTGTGTCCAGCGATGGCTTCGACAGCAGTTCGGCCTTCATGCATCGCTTTGTGTGCGAGCATTGGCTCGCCGGCAACATCGCCAATGGCGTAGATCGACGGATCAGCAGTTTGCCGCTGCTCGTTGATTTCGATGAAGCCTTTCGCGTTGACTTTGACTTGCGTTTTGTCGAGCCCAGGAATTTCGGAATTTGGCCGACGACCAACCGACATGAGCACGCGCTCGAAGACCTGTTCTTTCTCCTTCACATCAGGACCTTCCAGCGTGACGCGAATTCCAGTCTTCTCGTCTTTGAGACTCTTAACGGTCGTATTGAGCATGATCGAGGAGAAGAGTCTCTCCAGCCGCTTGTGCAGCGGAAGAACAAGATCGCGGTCAGCACCAGGAAGAAGACCAGGCATCATTTCGACGCAGGTCACTTTGGTTCCGAGCGTAGCGTAAACCGAGCCCAGCTCAAGTCCAATGTAACCGCCACCAATCACAAGCAGCGTCTTCGGAACGTCGGCGAGATCGAGCGCGCCAGTAGAATCGATCAATCGCGGACTTTCGATCCTCAGGCTCGGAATCACTGTTGGACGAGAACCAGTAGCAATCACAACGCGATCGAACGTGAGCGTCTCTTCGCCGCCAGCTTGGCTCTTCGTAACCTTCAGCGTCGTCGAATTGACGAACGACGCCTTGCCTTGAATGAAGGTCACTTTGCGTTGCTTCGAGAGCTGGCCAAGTCCTCCGGTGAGTTTGGTAACAACGCCCTCTTTCCAAGTGCGAAGTTTGGCAACATCGATTTTCGGCGCAGCAAATTCGATGCCCCAATTTTTGGCATGCTCAGCTTCCTGAAGAAGTTTCGCGACATGCAAAAGCGCCTTCGACGGAATGCAGCCGCGATAAAGGCAAACGCCTCCAGGATTGATTTCGGGATCGATGAGCGAAACTTTCATGCCAAGATCGGCTGCAAGAAATGCGGCAGCGTAACCACCAGGACCAGCGCCAATGACTGCCACACGGAGATTGGAATTCGTCGTCATTTCCCTCTTTATCCTCTAAGTATTATTTCTTCGTCGGCTTTTGTGCCTTATTCTTTGGGTAAGCCCACAGATGTAGAGATCCGATGAGGCTTATCAAGAAAAGCAGGCTAGCAGCTAGCACAGTGACAATTGCTCGCAACACTCAACTTTGCCTCCCTGCGAGTTGCACTCGGCAATCTCTGCGTCTCGGCGGTGAAGATGACTACCCCTGAACCGACAACAAAAACGGCTGCTCAAACGCCTCGGAAATCCAGCGCAGAAAGCGCGCCGCATCCGCGCCATCGATCAACCGGTGATCGTACGAGAGCGAGAGCGGAAGAATCAAGCGCGGCTCGAACTTGTTGTTCACCCATTCAGGCTCCATGCGCGACCGCGAGAGGCCGAGGATCGCGACTTCGGGATGATTCACGATGGGCGAAAAACCTGTTCCGCCGATGCCACCGAGATTCGTAATCGTGAACGTTCCGCCTTCCATCTCCTCAGGAGTCAGCTTGCGGTCTTTCGCCTTCTTCGACATCTGCGTCAGTTCCGCCGCCAGTTCGACGATGTTCTTCTTATCGACATCGCGAATCACCGGCACAAGCAAACCGCGATCGGTATCCACAGCGACACCGATGTTGATGTACTGCTTGTAGATGATCTCCTCTTTCGCCATATCAATAGATGCATTGAACTGCGGAAAGACTTTCAGCGCCGACGCGCAGACCTTGAGCGCGATCGCAGTGACGGTCATCTTGCCGCCAGCCTCTTCGGCGCGCGGCGCAAAACGGGCGCGAAGCTGCTCAAGTTCGGTAATATCCGCGCGATCGTTCTGCGTGACATGCGGAATCGTGTTCCACGCCTGGCGAAGATGCTCGGCAGTTTTCCGGCGCACGCCGCGAATCGAAACGCGCTCAGTCTTGCCCCACTTCGAGAAGTCCGGAAGTTCAGGCTCCTCAAAGCCGACCTTCGGAGCCGCTGCAGCAGCGGTTGCAGCCGCAAGCGCATTCTTCGCGTACAGCTTCACGTCCTCTTCGCTGATGCGTCCGCCAGGACCGCTTCCCTGCACGCTGCGAATGTTGACGCCAATCTCACGCGCCAAACGCCGCACATGCGGCGCAGCAGGAATCGGTTCGTGATCGGTTCCAGCAACCTTGCCCAGTTGCACGGGCATCGTGAATTCGGCCGGAGCAGGCGGAGGAACGTCGCGTGGAAGCGCTTGCTCTTCCGTCTTCCCTTCCGCCTTCATCGCCATCTGGAATGCCAGACGCGCAGCTTGCTGTCCGGAGATGTGCTCGACCGGTTCGTGTCGGCGCGGAGTTTCGACTTGCGTGACTGCTCCTCCTTCGAGCGTGAAGATCACATCGCCGACTTTAACCTTCTGCCCTTCCTTGACCTTAATCTCGCGCACCACGCCGCTGACCGACGACGGAACCTCGACGACAGCCTTGTCGGTTTCCAGTTCCATGATTGGCTGGCCTTCGGCAACGCGCGCGCCAGGAGAAATCATGAGGCGAACGAGATCGCCGCTATCGATGTTCTCGCCAAGTTCAGGCAGCTTGAAGTCAGTCGGAGCGGCCGCATCCGAAGACCGGCGATTGAGCGCAGGAGAGCCAGATTGAGCGGGCGCAGATGGCGTGGTTTGCGGAGGCACCGATTCGTTGTCTCGTGCAGCTTCTGCAGGACGCGCGATCTCACCAGCCTGCGAGCGTGTCGCGGCTTTGGCACCGCTCGCTCCGTTCTCGACGGTGAAGATGACTTGCCCAACGCGAAGCTTGTCGCCTTCTTTCACCCGCACTTCGCCGACGGTTCCCGTAACCGACGACGGAACTTCGACGACCGCCTTATCGGTTTCCAGTTCCATCACCGGTTGACCTTCGGCGATGTTCGCGCCAGGTTTGATCAGAAGGCGAACGAGGTCACCGCTTTCGATGTTCTCGCCCAGTTCGGGCAGCTTGAATTCTGTCGCCATCCTTAATTAACGCTTCCCTTCCAAGATTCGCAGTCATCCTGAGCGTGGCAAAGAACCCCATTTATCTTGCCTGCGCCATCCAAATACATAGATTCTTCGCTTCGTTCAGGATGACAAGTTCCTGTGTTCCGTTTAAGTGTTCGCCGGGTTTCGCTTCTCCGGCAGAATGCCGAGGTCACCGATTGCTTTCTCGAGCACTTCGTTGCCTACCTGCTTTTCCGCAGCTAGCGCGTGCAGTGTTGCAAGTACAATGTGCTTCGCATCAACCTCGAAGAAGTCGCGCAGCGACGCGCGATTCTCGCTGCGGCCGAAACCGTCGGTGCCGAGAGAAACCAGCCTGCCCGGAATCCACTGCGCAATGCTTTCGGGAAGCACCTTCATGTAATCCGATGCCGCGATAAACGGTCCAGGCGCACCTTTCAACGCCTGCGTGACATAGGGAACTTTCGGCGATTGTGTGGGATGCAGCATGTTCCAGCGCGCGCAATCGTTTCCTTCGCGGTAGAGCTGCTTGTAGCTGGTCACGCTCCATACGTCGGCCGCGACTCCATAATTCTTCTCAAGAATCTCCTGCGCCTTCAGAACCTCGAACATAATCGTTCCGCTGCCGAAGAGTTGGGCGCGCAGCTTGGCATCTTTCTTCTGCGAAGTGTTGTAACGGTACAGACCCTTCAGAATGCCTTCGCGCGTGCCGGGTTCGCTTGGCATTTCAGGCATCGGGAGCGGCTCGTTGGTGACGGTCAAGTAATAGAAGATCGATTCACCGTCGATATACATACGCTTGATGCCATCCTGAATGATCACAGCAATCTCATAGGCAAACGCGGGATCGTAAGCGAGCAGATTCGGCACTGGCAGCGCGAGCACGTGACTGTGGCCATCCTGATGCTGGAGCCCTTCGCCTGCCAGAGTCGTGCGACCCGCTGTGCCGCCAATCAGGAATCCACGGCAGCGCATGTCAGCAGCGGCCCAGATAAGGTCGCCGATGCGCTGGAATCCGAACATCGAGTAATAAATAAAGAAGGGGATCGTGTTGATGCCGTGATTCGCATAGGCAGTACCCGCGGAGATGAACGAGCACATCGATCCCGCTTCGGTGATTCCTTCTTCGAGAATCTGGCCGTTCTTCGCTTCCTTGTAATAAAGAAGAGTGTCCATGTCGACCGGCTCGTAAAGCTGGCCGACATTCGAGTAGATGCCTACCTGACGGAAGAGTGCTTCCATGCCGAAGGTGCGCGCTTCGTCTGGGACTACGGGAACGATGCAGCTTCCAACATCCGGATCGCGGAGAAGCTTAGAAAGGAGGCGCACGAAGACCATGGTCGTCGACGCGTCGCGGCCCTCTGTTCCTTTGAAAAACTCTTCGAAGACCGAGTCGGCTGGTGGCTTAATCGGCCGCGCGCGCTCTTTGCGCACGGGCATATAGCCGCCGAGTTGCTGGCGGCGAGCCTGCATGTACTTGATCTCGGCGCTGTCGTCGGGCGGACGGTAGAAGGGCGCTTCATGAAGCGTCTCATCGGGAATCGGAATACCGAAGCGCGACCGGAACACCTCGAGTTCGTCGTCGTTGAGCTTCTTCTGCTGGTGCGTAATGTTCTTGCCTTCGCCAGCTTCGCCAAGGCCATAGCCTTTGATTGTCTTGGCGAGGATGATGGTCGGCGATCCGGTGTGCTCGACCGCGGCTTTGTAAGCGGCGTGGACCTTAATCGGATCGTGACCGCCGAGACGCATGCGGGCGAGTTGCTCGTCGGAGAGATGCTCAACCATCTTGAGCAGACGCGGGTCGGTGCCAAAGAAATTTTGCCGAAAGTACGCGCCGGACTCGACCCAGAATTTCTGGTATTGGCCGTCGGTGATCTCGCCCATGCGGCGGACGAGAAGGCCATCGCGGTCGCGCTGGATAAGTGGATCCCAATCCCCGCCCCAGATAACCTTGATGACGTTCCAACCGGCGCCGCGGAAGATCGCTTCTAGCTCCTGAATGATTTTGCCGTTGCCGCGAACCGGGCCATCGAGGCGTTGCAGATTGCAGTTGACGACAAATATTAGGTTGTCGAGCTTCTCGCGCGACGCGAGCGTGATGGAGCCGAGCGCTTCGGGCTCGTCCATTTCTCCGTCGCCCATGAAGGCCCAGACCTTGCCGCCGGTCGAAGTTTTCAATCCGCGGTTCTCAAGGTACTTGATGAAGCGCGCGTGATAGATAGCCTGAATGGGACCGAGGCCCATTGAAACGGTTGGAAATTCCCAAAAATCAGGCATGAGCCACGGATGCGGATAGGAGGAGAGTCCGCCACCGGGTTTCAACTCGCGGCGGAAATTTTCCAGCTTCTGCTTGGGGATGCGGCCCTCGAGATAGGCGCGGGCGTAAATGCCGGGAGCGGCGTGCCCCTGAAAATAGACGAAGTCGCGGTCACCGGATTCGGTTGAGGCGCGAAAGAAATGGTTGAAGGCAACTTCGTAAAGCGTGGCGGCGGATGCGAAGGTGGAAATGTGGCCACCGATGCCCGTTTCAAGCTTATTGGCACGGACCACCATCGCCATGGCGTTCCAGCGGACCAAGCTCTTGATGCGGCGTTCCATCTCCTGGCTGCCGGGAAAGGGCGCCTGTTGCCGTGAAGGAATCGTGTTCTGATAAGGAGTGGTCGCCGAGAAAGGAAGATTGACGCCGGCCTCGCGGCGCGCATGTAGAGCCAGTTGCTGCAGAAGCCGTCCTGCGCGCTCGGGTCCGCCATGCGAGAGTACATAATCGAGTGAATCTACCCACTCGCGTGTTTCGACAACTTCAATCCCATTCGTCGGTTGCGCCTGCTGCGTCCGCGTTTCAGCCACTCTTAATACCCACCCTATCGAGAAATGTATTTCTTCATCATAAGCAATTGAGAAGAATTTTGCTGGAAGGCCTTCCAACCGGCTAAAGGGGTCTCGGAGAGCAACCCGCGAGGCGCCGGAAGGCGCGAAAGGAGATAGCTCCGGCCGCAAATCGGGCATACACTGTCAGATACGGCTGAAGGCCGCTATTCCCAAGTACACAATAGGGAGGCCAGAAATGCTTAAACAGAAGGGTTTTTCGCTGATCGAGCTCTTAATCGTGGTGGCTATTATCCTTATTATTGCGTCGATCGCAGTTCCCAACCTCCTCCGCGCCCGCATGTCCGCAAACGAAGCTTCCGCGGTCGCCTCTGTACGGACGATTAACACGGTTCAGATTACCTACACCTCGACCTATCCCACCGTTGGTTATGCCGGCACGCTCGCCGCACTTGGCGGCACAAGCTGTGCTCCGCCCAGCGCGACCAGCGCCTGCTTGATCGACAGTCAACTCGCGTCGGGGACCAAGAGCGGTTACAGCTTCGCACTTTCCGGAACTGAGGGGACACCGGCAACCGCGTACCAGATCATCGCGTCACCGATAAGCCCGAATCAATCGGGCGTCCGGTCATTCTGTTCGTTCGCCGACGCCGTCCCGCGAGTGTCGGTCGGCGCCATCACGACCTGCGACTCCAGCGTTACGCCGCTCGAATAGCAAAAACCGCCTCCTATTTCATCTATCCCAGTTTGGGAGACTCGGACATACTGCTCCTTAAACACGCCAACCCGGTAAATTACGCAAGGGAACGTTGAGGAGCGGCGGCGGGAGATTGCCAGTGTTAGAGCCGGGAGGGGAAAAGTGCGAGGGATTCGATCGGCGGGCGGATGCGGCATCAGTAAGCGTTCCTGCCCGCAAGCGTGATCCACAGGGTCTGAACGATGATGCGGATGTCAAACCAGAAACTCCAGTTGTGCAAATAGTCGAGATCGTATTCGACTCTTTTGCGGATCGACGTGTCGCCACGGCATCCATTGACCTGGGCCCAACCGGTGATACCCGCTTTGAGGAGATGGCGGCGGCTGTAGCGCTCATATTCAGCCGAAAAACGCTTCACGAAGTATGGACGCTCGGGGCGCGGGCCGACAATGCTCATGCTTCCCTGGATTACGTTAAAGAACTGCGGGAGTTCGTCCAGGCTGGTTTTGCGCAGAAACTTTCCGACGATGGTACGGCGCGGGTCGTTTTCAATTGTCCACTTCACGTCGCTTTCCGAAGTCGGGGCAATCTTCATCGTGCGGAACTTATACATCGAAAATATCTGGCCGTTGAGGCCAACCCGGTCCTGTTTGAATAACACCGGACCGGGCGAAGCCAGCTTAACCGCAAGCGCGCACAGCAGGAAAAGCGGGGAGGCCAGGGCGACCGTAAATATGGCGAAGATGAGATCGAAGGCTCGTTTAAGCAGGTTGTAGGACGGCGTTTCCGCCGGGGTCGATGCCAGATCCAGCATGTGGAGGCTTCCGAACTGGAACATACGGTCGTTCAGTTCTACATGGCCAAGGTCGAGAATTGCCCGGATAGGACGGCACAAGGATTCAAGCTGCTGCCGGATGCGGGGAATTCGGCTCGCGAGTTGCGGAGGCAGGGCAATAATGATGTCATCGATATCGTCGGGTAAAGTTTCTAACTGGTTCAGTCGATAAATCGGGGCATTTCGGACAGTTACCTTCTGTCCTGGTATCTGGACAAAGCCCACGATCGAACAGTCGGCGAAGTCGGCGCGCCGAAGCCGTGCCGCCGCCCGCCGTGCCACTGCATCGGCACCGACGATCAGAAGCCGTGCGGGTTGGCGATTCCATCGTCGCCCGCCCAGGAGAACAAAGCGCAGCCCGGCTCGCAACGCAAGGGTTGCGCAAAAAAGGGCGAGCGCGCTTGTTCCCATAAAAAGCCGAGACGCGTCCTTCTGGGGGGAGAAGAACAACACACAGATGACCAGCGCGCAGGTGGCGAACCATGCGCGCGTAGCCTGACGCAGACCGGTGCGCTCGCGCAAGAAGTCTTCCAGGCGAAACACACCCGAGCCATCCGCCGCGATAACCCACACGAGCGACATGAATAACAAGAGCAACCTGTAGCGAACCGCCTCCTCGTAATGCGGCGAGAAACGTCCCAGCGTCAGCAAAGAAGTGACGCACCAACCAAGTCCGCACGCGAACAGGGGAAGGCTGTAGCAGCCTGCACGCATTACGAACCGGTAGAAATTAAGCCGAGAGATCATGAGAAGGTGCCCTGGGACTACGGGCTTCCGAAAGTTGGGGGAAGGCTCCCTTTAGTGACCAAGAATGACGGTGAGAGAATTCCTAAGCGAATCGACACACGCATCGGCCCGTCCGCCCGCCTCCCGCGGCCCAACGAAAATCGTTCTGCAGCCCGCGGCTTTGCCCGCGAGAACATCCGACGCGCTATCGCCGATCATCCAGGATTTTGCGGCATCGATCCGATGATCGCGAATGGCCGCGAGCAACATCCCGGGTTTGGGTTTACGGCACTCACAGCCGTCGGCAACGTCATGCGGGCAGATGTAGATCTGGCGGATGCGCCCACCGGCCCGCTCAACGGCATTCCTCAGTTCGGCATGCATGCGGACGAGTTCGGCCGAGCTAACACGGCCGCGCGCAAGGCCTCTTTGATTGGTGACGACACAGACTGCAAATCCTGATTCGCAAAGCGTGGCGATGGTTTCTGCAACCCCGGGCAGGAGAACAAATTCCTCAAGGGTCGTGATGTACTCGCCCTCTGCCGCCTTTTGATTGATTACGCCGTCGCGGTCAAGAAAGATGGCTCGCACAGGCGGCACTGGCTTTCTACGATTTCGCAGAGGATATGGCCGGTCAGAATGTGGCACTCCTGAATTCGAGGTGTGTCACTGCAGGGAACGCACAGGCAATGAGTTACAAGTGCGCGCAACTTGCCGCCCGTTGCGCCGGTGAGACCGATGGTAATAAGACCCTTCGCGGAAGCAGTTTCGATGGCCTTTAACACATTTGCAGAGTTACCACTGGTGGTAAGGCCCACCGCGACGTCGCCGCGATTCCCGAGCGCCTCGACTTGGCGAGCAAATATGATCTCGTACGCATAGTCATTGGCAATGGCACTGAGCACGGAGGTGTTGGTGGTAAGAGCAATGGCGGCAAGCGCGGGACCCTCTTGCCGATACCTGCCAACCAACTCCGCAGCCAAGTGTTGCGCGTCGGCTGCGCTGCCGCCATTGCCAAAGAAAAGGATCTTGCTGCCCTGCCGAATCGCCTGCGACATCGCGGCAGCCGCGGCGCACAAGGCTTCCAGATAGTCGGCATCGGCGAGCAGGGCGCTCTTTACGGCGATGCTCTCGGCGATGCTTTGCCGAATTACGGCGTCAAACAGCGACTGCGGCATGAGCCCTCCACGTCTGCAGTCCGGTCGCCTCGAAGGCAAACTCCATCGGCACGGCACCCATTTTTCGAAGCTGGGTAGCCACGAGGTGCCGTTTCTCGAACTCGCAGTAAAACATCATGAAACCGCCGCCGCCTGCGCCGGTGATTTTGCCTCCCAAAGCTCCCTTCTTTCTGGCCTCGTCGTAGAACTCGTCGATGAGAGAGTTTGAAATACGCGGGGAGAGCATCTTTTTCGTCTGCCAGGATGCATCGAGCAGTTCACCGAACTCGTCCAGACGGTTGGTCAAAAGCAGATTCTTCATGGCCACCGCCAACTCTTTTTGCCGGGCGAGAGCGGCCACAGTATCTTCGACATTTGTCTTCAGGCGTTCGGTCTGATCGTCGATGATCTGATCAGAGCGGCGCGTGCTCCCCGTGTAGTAGAGCAGGAGGTTGTGTCCAAGTTCGTTGATGGTGTCGCGGCGGATGCGAAGGGGGTTGACGATGGTGCGGTCTTTTTCGAACTCGATGAAGTTGAACCCGCCGAAAGCGGCCGCATACTGGTCCTGCCGACCGCCGCTGATCGCCATTTCCTGGCGCTCGATCGAATATGCGGATTCGGCGACTTCATAGTCGTCCATGGCGAAACCCTTGTATTCCTTGACCAGGCCGACCAGCGCGACCATCAGCGCGGACGAGGACCCCAATCCGGAACCCGGAGGAGCATCGCTATGGAGGAAGATGTCGAACCCATGCGAGTTCAGGGCGCCCAGTTTCCGGAGAGCGGCCTTGACGAGATCGAGCTGCCCGTCAAAGGGAACATCGGCAGCGGAGTCGAATTCGAGTTCCAAATTCAAATCGGCCGATTGGAGACGGACTGTCGTGTCCATACGAGGTCGCAGGCTACCAAAGGCGAAATTGTCGATGGTGGCATTGAGAACGCAGCCGCCGTAAAGCTCGGGATAAGGCGAAACGTCGGTGCCGCCTCCGGCAAAGCTGATGCGAAGTGGAGCTTTTGCGCGAACTAGCATAGTTGTAGTTGCCTCAGGTGTTCTTCGGCCCTCAAATAGTCCTCGGGAGTACCGATGTCGATGAATCCGCCGCGCCCAGGGGAGGAGAACGAGAAAAGGGAACCGCAGCTCGCCAGCCGGGGTAATACCTCGCACTCCAGCGAGACCGCCTTTAACGGCGGAATCTGCTTGAGGACGTCGCTTTCGAACAGGTAGACGCCGCCGTTGATCGTTCCGCGGTCGTCATCTCCGCTCTTTTCGGCGAAACGGCGGACCCAGCCTTTCCCGTCAATCGCTACTCGACCATAGCGCGCAGCATTGGGTACGTTGACCAGTCCGATCGTCGCCGCGGCGTGGCGCGCGCCATGCGCCCGCCACATTCCGGCAAGTTCCACTTCGGCAAGGGAGTCGCCATTCATCGCGAGGACGGTGCCCTCGACTCCGGTGCGGCTGACTGCAAGTGCGAGCGCACCTCCGGTCCCCAGCGGGGACCTTTCGAGTGAGTATCGAATGTCGAGACCCATGTGCCTGCCGTCACCCGCGCTTTCCCGAATCTGTTGGTGTTTGTAACCTACGCAGAGAACGATGCGAGTTATCCCGGCGCGCTTGAGAAACTGCAGCAAATAGTCGAGAAATGGCCTTCCCGCTACTGGCGCCATGGCCTTCGGGCCCCCATCGAACGCCGGTTGCAAGCGGGTTCCGCGGCCACCGGCAAGGATGAAGGCGGTCAGGACGGAGATCGACTGATGGTGATCGGTACTCAAAGCAGGAGTGCTAGTCAGCCGCCGCGGCGAATGCGCGCGCCTTCGCCGCGGGTTCTGCGATAACAGATGTGGCGGCTTCGCAGGGTTTTCCGAATGCCGCGTTGTGCAAGACCTCCTCCATCAGCCGGGCGACAATATGCCAGTCATACGCCGCCCGGACGAATGCCTGGGCGCGCGCAGCTATGGCATGGCCAAGAGGCGGGTTCTCAAGTAACCGAACCACCCGCTCCGCAAAAAGAACGGGATCGTCGGCGAGGAAGAGATGCTCTCCGTCACGGCAAGGAAGGTCGCCGCACCCGATGCGAGTTGAAACGATCGTCGTTCCGACAGCGAAGGCCTCAAGCAGCTTGTTGCTGACGCCAGCTCCTACACGAAGCGGCGCGACCGCCACGCTGGCGCGGGCAAGATGAGGGCGCAATTCGGGTACAAAATCGAACACTCGAATTCCGGCAACATGCCAGGCCTCGGCAGCGATAAACTTGACGGCGCCGTTGCCTACGATCGTTAACGTGGCCTCGGGAACTTTCCGCTTCACGCGCGGGAAAATATCTTTCAGAAAGTGCCTGACGGCATCGCGGTTCGGCGAGTAGAGAAAGTTTCCGGAAAAGAAAATCTCAGCGAACTGCTCTTCGCCCATCCGCTTAAGCGAGAACGCATCGCAATCGACGCCATTCGGCACTTGCACGAGATTCGCGTCTGGCGCCAATCTCCGCACAAAATCCAGGTCCGCTTGCGAACAAAAGACGGCGGCTGCAACCGTCCGGGCGAGCACAGGTTCGGTGCGGCGGAACTTCAGGTATTCGACGAGACCGAGTGCCCGCTCCCAAGACCGCCCAGCCCGCATTAGCCGTTCGTTATAGAGGCTCATCGAGTCCGTGGGGTCGCAGACTACAGGTATGCGGGTTTCGGGCGGAACGTATTGCAGCGCACGCCAACGTTCCACATAAATGACATCCGGCCGTTTTTCGGCAATGGATTGGGCCACGGCCTGGCGCATCGACGATGAGGCGACATACGCAATGCGCAGCGGAGTCCGCGTGGGAAGGGACATTAGGCAGCGCGCAAGTGCGCCCGTTCGATCATAGGTGCCGGTGCGGATGCTGTCACAACAGTCCCGCAGCCTGCCAAGGCGAGCGAAATCCTCTTCTGAGCTGGCGACGCAGACCAGGTTGATGTCGTGCCGCTGGGAAATTCGGGGAAGCAGGTTAAAGCTCCGTACCTTAACCGGCCAAGGCACAAAAGGAAGAATCCAGAGAATGCGCATGGGCAGCCGATCAACCTCGCACGCTATCGATCGGGAGAACGACAGCCGGCTTGATCTTGGTGAATTCGATCACAGAAAGCCAAGCGCGCTTCCGCAATTCCGGAGCAATGCGAAAGAGCAGTTGATCGAGAGTGTCAAGGCAGCGCACGGCGCGCTTCCCGAAAGATCGTCCGAGCAGCGCGCCGGGCAGAGCGGCAATGGCCGTAACGTAATGGGCGCGGCAGACCGGATGCAAGCCGGCTGCGCGAGAGCTTTCGATCGCTTCAAAGTCCATCGGTTTCTCGTCTTCCGTGCGGCGACCGGGCGTTGCCCAGCGAAACACCTGCACCAGAGGATGCCCAACGAGCGGTTCCATGAAGTACGCCGTTCCCGTTGGCTTCAGGACTCGCGCAATTTCGAGATAGGCCTTGGGCAGGTCGAGGTGGTGCAGGATGCCGTTGCCGAAAACGTAATCGAACATCTCGGGCGGGAAGTCCGTGTGGTGCGCATCGCCCACCGAGAAAGATGCGACAAGCTTTTGACGGAAACTTTCGGCGCGGGCACGCGAGACGAGGTATTCGGAGATGTCGGTCCCGTATACGATTGCGCCGCGGCGGGCAAGATCGAAGCTGAAGCCGCCCGATCCGCAGCCGTAGTCGAGCACGGTCTTGCCACGCAGGTCGAGCGTGCGCCAGACCGGCCCCCACAAAACACCATCATCATCTTTGTTGTAGAAAATTTCCGAGGCGACGCGAACCAGTCGGTAGGTGAGCGGTTCGCGCTGCAGCCTGTCGTGGAACGTGCGCTCATGATCGAGCCGTTCGGCGAGTGTGGAAGACATTAGTTAAGACCTCCCATGGGTTGTGGCACGGGCCCGCCGAACTGATCCGCGGCTGCGGGGTCGGCAAGCGGCGCCCGGTTAGCCCATTCCGTGGTCACCTCGGAATAAAGCTCCTCGAAACGACGGGCTAAGGAACTCCAGCAATATTGACGGCGGACAAGCTCGTAGCCGCATTGCCCAAAGCGTGCGCGTATCTCGGCGCCCAAAAGCAACATAGCCGCGGCATCCGCAAAACCGTCGATGCCGTCCGCGATACACGCGTCCCGCCCTGGCTCAACCCCGATGCCTTCCATTCCCAGAGAATTCGATAGCACCGGTTTGCGCATGGCCATGGCCTCAAGGACCTTTAGCGCGATGCCGCCTCCGCTTTCGAGGTAATTCAAAACCAGGCTCGCCCTCCGAACGTACTCGCGGACATCCGGTACCGCGCCGGTGAGCCGAACCCCGGCAATACGCTCGCCGAGCCGCCGCAACTCGGGCGGCACGCCCGATCCAACGACTGTGAGAGTTGCGGCGGGCACACGGTCGCGAATTCGCGGAAAGATCCGCTCGAGCATGACGAGCAGGTTATGTTGTTTTGGCCGCCACTCAAAACTGCCGGTCAGCACCATCGAGAAGGGATCTTCCGGACCCTGGCATGGGAAGAAATATTCGCAGTCAACGCCCGAGGGAATGGTTGCGACCTTCGCCTCCGGAGCCACGGCCTTCAGGTAGCCCGCGTCGGCGCGGCTTACGGTGACGCAGCGCGCAAAGCGCACCGCCATCCGGGCCTCATAAGCCCGCACGCGCCGCGCGCAGGATCGCACATACCGCCTTTCGACCCTTCCGCTCGCATGTTCGGCATGCCGGTCCCAGACCTTGTACTCCACGTTGTGCTCGCGCAGCAGGACGGGCGAGCCGGCAGCAAAGGGCAAATAGGCGGCGGTATTCAGATGTTGAAGTTCGACAATGTCGATACCGTAGGTCTTAACGCAGTGCCGGATGAGCCTTCCAAAGCGCGGATCGAAAAACTTGGCGGCGCTTCCGGGAGGATCGGCAATCAGCCCGCGGAAGAGCCGGACCTGCCGGCGCCATCGCGGCACCGTGAGGAGATGTACGGAGTCGCAGTATTTCTCCAGGTCCGGAACGTAGGCTCGGTCGCCTTCGTTGCCCAGAGACACAAGAACGACCTCGTTGTTCCGGGAAAGGTATCGGATCGGATTCAGGCATCCGATCCGGCCTCCGCAATCCGGTGGATAGGGAAAGAAATGGGTGACAAAGAGGATCTTCATGCTGTCGCCTTCAATGGATGCGGCATTCGGCGGTGCCAGACGCAGTCAGCTCTCTCGCTGCGCGGTCACGAAGTGGGCAAAGCCGAGAAAATCCCAGAGCGCCGGTCCAAAAAGCTTGCGGTGCCGCAGGAGAGCAATCAGGTGCCGGGGGAGCAGGAGTAATCCCACAGCCATCCAGACCTTATCCCTGCGAACCGCTCTCTGCTGTACGACCAGGCCAGCGTTCAGGCACGCGCGGGTCAACTCCGTTAGCGAGTAGAAACGAACATGGGTCGGATCGTCGCGGAAATTCAAGGTGCCCGCGGCGGAGGGCAACGTGAGCGAACGTTCGGAAGGACATTCGACATAGATGCGCCCGCTCGGTTTCAATTTACGGCCCAGGGCTTGGATTACCTCTTCGCCATTCGTGATGTGCTCGATGACGTGCGCCATGATGATGATGTCGAACCCGCCATCCGGCACGCAATCCAGATCGCCGCGCTGCAGGTCGAGTTCGTAGAAGCCATTCATGGCGGCGCGGTCAGCCGGATCGCAGTCACGATCGGTGATGTCGAGGCCGTAATAAGAAGACCGCGGGAACCAATGCCGAGTGATAGAAGGAGAGTGGTTGCCACAGCCCACATCCAGGATGGCGACGGGCTGGTCGTAGGCGTCGCGAAACGCCTTCAGCTTGGGCGGTGCAATACGCTTGGCCAGCAAACCGGTAGACATATTCGTAGACTCTTGAAGAATCAAAACCGATAGGTGAGGTTGCGTGAGCGCGACCCGATGACACGTGCGGGAACTCCGGCCACGATGGCGTATGGCGGGACGTCGCGACTCACAACGCCTCCGGCGGCGACCGCCGCGCCTTCGCCAATCGTGATGCCCGGCAGCACAATCGCGCGAGCCCCTATGAATGCCCGGTCGCCAATCACGACGGGCGCGCCGACCGCGCGAAAGTCCGCCGCCGAGAGATCGTGTTCGAGAGTCAGGATAATTGTCTGAATCGAGATGCTCACATTTTCGCCGATGGTCAAGGGGAAGCGTCCGTCGAGCACCACGCCACGATTGATCACGCTGCCCTCGCCGACGCTGATCCTGGATGGCCCTCCAAGCACCCAGCAGCCGGGGGCGATGCGCGCACCCCACGCCAGCTTGACTCCAAACATACGGTACAGGCTGCCCCGGAAGTAGCGGCCCGGCATGTGTCCGACACAATGTAAGGCGGAGTTGCGGAGTTCGGCGGCGAGGCACCGCGCTTTCCCGTGGAAGCCCGACACGGAAATCAGTGGCGTAATTTGTCGGCCGGCTTGAGCGGTTGAGGCGAGTGAGAGGCTATCCGTTGGCATAGGAGTGTCTCGTTTCAGCGGGTGGCCTGAGTTCCGCGCGGGGACTAATGCGCATGCTGATCTGCCGCAACGCCAGCCTCGCGGGACTGTCCAGCCAGAGTGGAAAGGCAAGATCTTGAAGTTTGGGTTCGCCCTTCAATGCAAAAGCGATGGCGCGGACGAATCCCTTGCCGCGCATCAGTACCTTCCATGCCCGGTCTCGCTGGCACGAAAGAAAACCGGGCTTGCCTCCTCCGAAGCGCGCGCACATCTCCTTTCCCGTCGCCATGAGGCTGGCATTGCTGACTTGCGAGATGCGCATGCCGTGATCACGGTCGCCCGCCTGAATGCGGTCGATCTTCAGGAACCTGTGCTCTCTGCCAATCTGCAGCCAGTAGATGTGGTCGATCGCCACGCGCAGATTTGGATTCAGCCGGTGCTTGTCCGTAACCGCGCGGCGCATGAACACGGTCGGCTGAGGGATAATGTACCCGCGCAAAGCGCGTCCGTACTCGAACTTCGGGAAACACCAGATCATCTGTAGCCCGCTGTCCTCGGAGATCATGGCAACCTCGCCATGAACCACATCAACTTCAGAGTGAGCATCAAGAGCGGCCACGGACGTGCCAATCACTTCGCGGTCGAAGTAAACATCGTCGGAGTTGAGCCAGCCGACGATCTCGCCCCGCACCCGGTCAAAGCCTTTGTTGAGCGCGTCGGCATGGCCGCGGTCGGGCTCGGAGATCCACTCGAAGGAATAGCCGGTCCCGTGACCGATTGCGCTCCAGCGTTTCAAGAGTTCGACCGAACCGTCCGTCGAGCCACCATCGATCACAAGTTGATGGATGGGCCGGTAGCGCTGGAGTTCAACCGAGTGCAGCGTCTCTTCGAGAAAACGAGCCTGGTTGAACGATGGAGTAACGATGCTGACGAGTGGTTTCAATGTCATGGTCGCTCTTCTTAGCGGTGAATGCGCTTGTCCATGGATTCAATGTTTCCGGGAACCAACGGATACAGGGCCGAGGATATGTGCGCAGGAGAATGGAGAACTGTAGTGCCTTTATCGGCGGATACGTGCAAGAGCGTAAACGGCGTATCGCGTTCGAGAATCTGGGCGCGTTGACTGAGCGCTGGCGGCAGCGATTGGGAGCTGAGCCAGAGCACATAATGCAGGCCGGTGCCGGTTCGGATTACGTTGAGTTCTTCTGCCGTGATCGAGGATCGAATTGGAACCAGGTCATGCCGGCCGAGCGGCACCGCAAGCTGGCCGTAGATTCGGCGCTCATGGCCGAGCTTGCCGTCCGGGCCCACGGCGATCGATTCTTCGCTGCGCATGATTTCATCGAGAAGCGCCGAGTTCATCTCTGGATAGAGCGGCAGCAGCGGCAGTTCGCGCAGCCCGGCGTGGGCCATGGCATTTCCGGGTAAGCCACAAGGAACGACCGCGGCCACCCGGTCTGCTCCGAGGATCAAGGCCTGTCCCAGCAAAAGCGCAGAGCAGCCTATGACCCACGGCCGGAAGAAACGCCGAAACGGGTTTGCGCGAGCCTGCGCCGCATTCAACACAATCGGGATGCTCGGCATTCCGAGCGCGAACAGCCACGCAGTGAACCGGCTGCGAAAGGACAGGGGCGTGCTCAGCAGACAGACCGCAACCGATCCGGACAGAAAGAAATAGATGATGCTCAGAGGGCGATCGAGAAGTTTTCGCCGACTCACTTGCCACAGGCAAAAGCAAATTGCCGGGATACACGCCAGCAGCCAGAACGCTCCGAGGGCGCCGAGTTCCACCTCGTGATACCAAGCCTTCCACCGCAGGAGCGGAATCAGCCAGGAAAGCGCGAGCCGGAGCAATACGGGCATGTCGCGCAGAAGCGGTGGAACATCGTCTTTCAGAATGGTGGAGAGCGGCACTCCGGGAAGAATGATGTGCTCCAGCCACGAAACCTGCACCGGATACAGAGGATTTCCATGCAACGCGCAATTCCGGAAATACCAGAAGCCTCCGGTCGCGAGCCCCACGACGGACGAGGCGGCAGTTTTTCCAATCAGCTTGAAAAACCATGCTCGCTCGGGCGGGCGAAGCAGAACTTTGCATATCAGGAACGCGCAAAGGCTGACGGTCACAATCAATAGGCCGGTGCTCTTTGCCGCGATCGTGTTTCCAATCGCGCATCCAGTAGCGAAAATCGAGTTGAGACCGCGATCACCGTGCTGCAAGTCGAGGGCAAGAAACGCCCAAAGCGAAATCGCGCTGCAGGCATAGGCGGTGTCCACAAGGGTTGTGCCGTACTGATAGAGGTTTGTTGGAATGAGCAGGAAGAACCCGCCAAGGATCACTCCGTCGCGCAAACTGGCCCCGAAGACTTGACAGAGCAAAGCGATGCCCAACAAGCCGAGAGGAGCGTAGGCGAAGTTCAGAATTCCGAGCAGTCGTGAACCAAACGCCTGCGCAAAGACAAAGGCCACCACCTCCGCTCCTTTGGGATAGCCATTCGCGAACGGACTAACCTCGAAAGCGGGACTGATCTCGACGATTCTTTGGTTGACCGCCCACTGGTTGACGGCCAGAGTGTGATATGCGTTTCCATCGTAGGAAAGATCGCCCTGCCGCCACGCGACGCCGACAATCGTGCCCATGGCGAGAACAAATACTGCGAGTGCGCTCCGGTAGAGTGCCGAAGGCAAAACATGGGGAAGAACTTCGGAAGATTCCGCGTTACTTTCTGGGGTGAGTCCGAAGAGCCGGTCCGCCGCTGCCGCGAGAAGCAGCGAGAGCGCCAGCACGGAAAGGCAGTTCTTTCCATTGAGACGAACTGCGATCTCACTGCATACAACACCCAGCAACTGTAGAAGCGCGATGAACTCGGTCACAAAGATCAAGGCGCGCTGTGTGTATCTGGCTGGAAGCGAGTTTTTATGCAAGAGCATGAACGGCTTCTTAATTGGCTGCCAGGGAAAACCGTGTGATACGCAGGGTCGCGAGAAAAGTAAAGAACACCAGGCCCACCAGCAGCCCGAGATTCAGAAAATTCTGCGCCGCGGGAAGGTGGTGGCGGAATACTAATCCCAGAATTGCGGCGGAGATACCTGCGAATAACAGCTTGAGCGAGGCCCTGCTGAACGGGAAAAACCTGTGCAGCCGCCAGATTTCGAAAGTCCCGAGGCATGCGGAAGCGGCCCGCGCGAGGCTGACCGCCGCTCCCGCCCCGGCCATGCCATAGGCGGGAATGAGAATTAAACATAGTCCGACGGTCAGTGCTCCGGACACCGCTCCATTGGTAAAGACGAGCCACGGCTTGCCGATCATGGCGAGAAGCGTCATGTAACACCCGGCCGCGTTGTCGATTGCAAATCCGAGCGCCAGCCACGCCAGCGCGGCGCCTCCCTTGACGTAGGGAGCGCCATACAGGGTTGCCATCAGCGGACGGCTGAAAGCGATCAAAGCCACCGAGAGAGGCAGAGCCCAGGCCAGACCGATCGTCGCGGACGTGCGATAGAGATCGTGGATGGACGAGAAATCGGATTTGCCGACAAGCTCGCCGGCCTTCGGGCCGAAAGCGTAGTCCATTCCCGCACGGGCCAGCGTAAGCCCGAGTACGAGCCGAAAACATGCGGCATAGACCCCAGAGTCGTTGACCGATGCCAGGGCGCTCACGAGCAGGATGTCGACGCCCATGCCGGCAGACACGAAATTCTGCAGGGAAAAGAAAACATAAGGCAGAGCGTAACCGCGCCATTTGCTGCGGGTCTCGATCGGGGCCACTGCCCCCGGTGGCAAGCCGCGCAAATGCTTGCCGAGAGCCACCGCGACCAAGGGAATCAGCAAAAGTGAGCTGAGCAAAATACTTGCCGCTGCCGCCCTGCTCCGATCGTGAAAAAATGCCAGCAGCGCAAAGGGCAGCGCGAGGCGAAAGAGCGGGTGAATCAGCTTTTCGAGGACAACCCGGTGCCTGACTGCTTGCAATGCCAGGAGCGCCTGCAAGAGGATGGCCTGCGCCGCCAGGGCCGGAATCGTTAATACGATCACGAGCGCGAATGGAAGAAGTCCCGTCAGCTTCGTTCCGTTTAGCCAGCCGCCGCGCAGGAAGGCGAAGACAACGATCGCCGCTACCGCCGAACCCGCGAGTCCCCAGCGCATGGTATACGCGACGACGGTGCGGATCAGCGGCATGTCCCTGCTCCCGAGGTAGAAACAAACGTACCGTGCCACCGTGTAGTCCATACCCGCGGCGCCTACGCTCGCGCCAAAAGTCGCGACCGTCAGAACCAGCGAATAGGTACCGAATCCTTCCGGCTTCATCCAGCGCGCGAAAATCACGCCCGTCAGCATGGTCAGCAGCGCGGACACGATCATGGCGGAAGTCGAAAAGGCGGCTCCCGAAAGAAAACTGCGGAGATGCCCATCTGTTCTTAGTTCGTTGGCTGTTATCACGATGGCTGTTGAGTGGCGCCGGAGAGCGCCAGCAGAAACCAGTACAACAGTCCGATCTGCGGAGCCCAGAGCACGTTGTGGTCGACGAACCCCCCGACCAGCATGGACGTCATGCCCACAGCGGCGCCAAATCCGGCCGCGTGCTGGAACCAATCGCCGCACCGGCATTGGTTCCACGCCCGCCGGATTCCCGTGCAAGCAAGCGCTAGAAAACTCATGAAGCCAAGAACGCCCGCCTCGGCCAGCAATTCGAGATAGATGTTGTGAACGCCAAGGTTCTCGGGCAGGTCGCCAATGACAGGGAGATAGCTGCCCGAAATGAAGGTGAAGGTTCCAAATCCAATCCCGTGCACCGGGGAAGCCAAGAAAACGTTCCACGCCGTATACCACAGAATGACCCGTGCGAGGGTGCTGTGATCCTCCTCGAATTCGCCGAAGTGCCTCGGGTTCCAGGCAAGGAGCGCGGCATAGGAAGCACCGGCGAGTAGCGCGACCATGACAAGCAAAGCGACGCGCTTCTTGTAGTCGCGGGCAAAATGCCAGATGGTGGCGATCACCGTGGACGCACTAGCGATATATCCGCCGCGGCTTTGCGTCAGGATGAGCGAGATCGATCCGATTACCATCACCGCTCCAGAGAGACGCTTCCACGCTGATTCGCTGGACAGTAAAAAAACAGCAATAGCAAAAGGCAGAATGAGATTCAGATAACCGGCCAGCGCGTTGGGACCGGGTAGAAATGATGGCGGCCTGCGTGTCCACTCCTGCGGGCTAAACTCATACATCACGGTGTACAGACCCGTGCTGCTCCGAGTTATTACCTGCACGAAAGCGAAAAGACAGACCAGCACAGCAGAAGCGAGAAGAGCGTGCAGCGCCTTGCGCCTGCGTTCCGCCGATGCCAACCAGGTTGCCGCAAACAGGTAGAAGCTGAAATAGACAGCGACAAAATACACGCCGCGAATCTTCTCGTGCGCCAGCCCATGAATGCCGCTAACCGCGGACAAAGCGATGCAGCCCAGGAAGAGCAGCGATCGGCGCGTGTTCCCCTGCCGAAATAGTTCTCCGAACTGCGATTGCCGGCGACGTAACCGCCCGAGAAAGAAACCGCCCACGGCAAGGGCATGCACGGCCAGGGAGGCATCGCTGACCGCAGGAATACCGAAAGAAACGACGTCGATCGGCTGAAGAAAAATCAGCAAGAGAAAAAAAAGCTCACTTTCCCTGAATGACATTATGAAAACGAACGCGCCGATTGCGAGAGGAACAAACACCGGCATCCAAAGCACGCCCGCCGCCGCACCTATGGCAGCGAAGCCAAGCAGCAGCACCGGCCGGTTGTCGGCCGGGGGCAGAGCGTCGAGAGTAATCGCGCCATTCACAGTTCTTCGGTCGATTGCGGAGAGACTAGAGTGTGACGGAGCCTGCGATCCCCGGGATCAGTCGTTGCCACGTTTCCGGCTTGAGCAAGGCCGTGGCCCGCTCAACACCCTTCCGTTTTAATTCCCGGTCGAGGGCGATCCAGGCAAGCCCAAGAAGAAATGCCAGACATCCACTCAATAAACTGAACAACAGCCTCGGGGGAAACGACTTTCTCTCGGGCACGAGCGGCGCGTCAAGCACGGAGATGGTTGGGATCTCCTTCGCTTCCTGTACCTTGGCTAGTTCGTACTGCTTCATCAGCGCTTCGTAGACCGCCTCCTGCACCTTGACCCGCCGATAGAGATCGAGGTACGTCATACCGAGCATTGGCAATTGGCGGAGCGAGGGATACATTGCGTCTCCGTCAAGTTCGTCACCGACCCGGGTGCGGCTTCCCGCCATCCTCTCCATTTGCTTCTTCAGTTCCCCGATGCGGGCGCGAAGCGCGATCACGCGCGTGTTGTTGCCGGAATAGATGGTCTCAAGACCGCGCAATTCGCTCTCGGCCGCGATCAGTTCTCCTTGCAGCCGGGCGGCTCCTTCGAGCGCGGCCCTGCCCTGGGTCTGAGGATCGAGCGTGGCATTGCGGCTTGAAAATTCGCTCAACTGACGCGAATCTTCCCGCAGGTGTTTCTCGACCAGCTTCAGACGGTCCTCAAGAAATATTCGTTCCCGCCGCGCGGACGAGGTGCTGACGCGGGCCACCTCTTTGTTCAGCTCTTCGATATAAGCTTGCGCGAGATCTCGGGCACGGAACGGGTCGGCGTCGGTCACCGTGATGGAGATGATTCCCGTCTTGCGGTCTTCAGAGATTTCGCTTCTCGCTGCCAACTCCCGGCGCGCTGCGGCGTAGTACTTTCTCCCGTACACCTTTCTCAGGTCGAAGCGGTCGATCAGACTGTCCTTGACTGTGCGGCTGTCGAGAATGCCGATGAGCTGCGATGAAGGAGTTTTCCCGCTCAGGATGCTGTTGGCCAGCCCCACCGTGCCCACGGATGCCCCGCTCGTCATGAGTCCCAGCATGGCCGAACCCGCGAGGGCCTGCGGGTCGGGCGGCATCAGCTGCGTAGTCGACTCGTAGCGCCTGGGCAGCAGGAAAGCGGCGATCGCGCCGAGCGCCAGCCCAGAGCAGGCAACTTTGGCGAGCCACCCGCGCCGCCGCCACAAAAGTACGATCAGTGGAACTTGCGCAACCACCATTTCCGGTGCTTGCGTGGCCAGGCCAATCTCTGGAACGTACTCAAGCGTACTAGTTACGGCCGACGCCACCAGTTCTTCTCGCTTTCGGTGAAGGTATTTAACTGCTTGCGACCATGACGGCCGCGCGCCTGTCGTTGCTCCCGCTCGCGGCGTTCCTCTTTCTCGACTTCTCCATCTGTCCCGCAATCCAGAGGTAGGTTTTCGTCAAGCCCTGATGCAGCGAAGCGCGAGGAGCCCAGCCAAGCTCACGGCGGATGAGCGCGTTGTCGGAGTTGCGCCCGCGGACTCCCTGCGGCCCCGGAACATGCCGGATGCCGACCGTCTTCCCAGCGATCTCCATGATCATGGCCGCCATCCGGTTGATTGTCACCCTCTCGTCCGACCCGATATTGACCGGTCCGCGGAAGGTCGGATGCCGCATCAGGCGGCGGACCCCCTCGATGCATTCGTCGATATATAAAAAGGAGCGGGTCTGCCCGCCGTCGCCCCATAGTTCGATCTGGCCGCCATCGGGCTGTTCCGCGACCTTGCGGCACAGCGCGGCTGGGGCTTTCTCGCGTCCACCGGTCCAGGTGCCCTCCGGTCCAAATATGTTATGGAAGCGCGCGATCCGAACGTTGAGGCCATGATTGCGCAGGAAGGACAAATACAGGCGCTCGCTGAACAGCTTTTCCCAGCCATACTCGCTGTCTGGAGCCGCGGGGTACGCAGTCTCCTCGGCGCAGTTCGGATTCTCCGGGTCCTGCTGGTTGTAGGCCGGGTAGATGCAGGCCGAGGACGAATAGAAGATCTGCCCGACTTTCCTTTCGACTCCGTAATGAGCCATATGCAGGTTGATCACGGCCGAGTTGTGCATGATTTCCGCATCGTTTTCTCCGGTGAAGACAAAGCCAGCTCCGCCCATGTCGGCGGCGAACTGATACGCTTCATCGAAATAAGAGCTCAGCACGTTCTGCCACGTAGCCGCATCGCGCAAATCGCCAATGACAAAATCATCCGCCTCCGAGGGGCCGAATTCGGGCCATTTCAGGTCCACTCCCCGGACCCAATAACCCTCGGACCGAAGCCTCTTGACCATGTGGCTGCCGATAAAGCCTCCGGCGCCACACACCAGCGCGGTGCGCGCTCCCATAATGTCCTCCAATGAAAGTGAATTGCCCGGCGACTGAAACGGAGACGGCTAACGACCGAGGTACGCCGCGGTTAAGCCGACGGTGGCGGCCGACGAAGCCAGCTGCGCTCCGGCCATGATGTTCTTCCAGAGCATCGAGCCGCCCGTAATCTTTTCGGGAACGATGATCGAGTCTCCGGGCCGTAGATGAGTGGAGAGGACATTTCCTCTCCACAAGCCGCCGAAAGAATCGCCGTGCCCGACTACCGATCCGTCGGCCCGCAAAATGAAAATGCCTTTTTTGTTTGCCGACTGCGTCGGCCCTCCCGCCTGGCGCAGGTACCAACCGGCATCCCTGCCCTGCATATAGCCGATGGCAGTGGCGTTATAGACCTGGCCGCTGACCATGACAAAGTTCGGCCGCTTGGGAACGATGAGCACATCGCCCGCGCGCAATTCGATGTCCGCCGCGGTGTTCTGCCACTTGGATATATCGCCCGATATGTGAATCACCATCCGGCCACTCGCGGTGCGCGCACGCAATGCCATCAGGATCTGCTGCCGCTGCTGCTCCATCGCCTGCACGGCCGCCACCTGCTCCTGCGCGGCGGTCATGCTGCTTTTCAGGCCGGTGCTGGCCGATTCCACGCGGCGAATCATCTCCATACGCGCTTTCTCCGCCATCTGGCGCACTTGCACCCGCTCCAGCACCGCCCCTGCCGGATACGCCGTGCCGCGGAACCCACCCACGCGCCTCAAAACCGAACTGAGCCGCTCTCCTTCGTCGATGCCGTAGGTGCCGGGGTAAACCACCTCTCCGCTCACCCGGACCGACGCGCCAATGTCGGACCACCCCGTCAGTTGCCGGATGCCAACGAGATCTCCCGCCTTGAGTTTTACATCGGCGCTCGCATCGCCCTCGAGGGCCTTGCCGATCTCGACAACGCGGTTGGCGATCAGGATCTTCTCGCCGTTCTTGACGACATAGCTTGAGAGGTCGGCTTGCTCGCGATAGGCGCTGCGCTTGAATCCGCCCGCCATGTTCACCAGTCCGGCCACGCTCATTCCATCGGCCAGAGGGTATTCTCCCGGACGCAGCACCTCGCCGCGAATCGTAACTTTGGGTGGGTCGCTCTCGTAACGGCCGAAGACCCTAATGACATCGAATGGCTGGAGAACAATTGGATCGTCCCCGATAAGAATGTCCGAAAGATTGAAGCCGATTGTCGTAGGACGGAAATCGGGAGCTTGCAGGCGCACGATCTCGGCGTGATCGGCCGGTTCGGGCAAGAGGTCCTCATAGGAACGCAGAAGTTCGTTGACCGTGATTCCCTCGCGATATGGATACTTCCCCGGACGAAAGACGTGGCCTTGCAAATAAACTGCGGACCCGTTGTAGGGCAAAATCGGGGCGACGAGAACGCGGTCGCCGTCCTGCGGGTGAAACGCAGCCAGGGCTGCGGCGGTGGCATCCCGGTTGCCGTCTTCTGGAAGCCGGACGCTGAGCATGGTGTGGCGCTCGTGGGCATCGGTGCGCTCCACCTGGATCTGGCGCAATGCCGCCGAAACCAGTACCCCGCCGGCGAGGTCGAGCAGCTGGTCGAGTCCCCGCTCTCCTTTGAGTTCGTAGATGGCCGGGCGGCGCACCATGCCGCTGACGGACACCTGCGCTCCGACCGGCGGCACGAGGACGGTATCTCCCGCAAGCAGGCGATCGACGTCGGAGCGCACACCGTGCAAGAGAAAATCGTATAGGTCGACCTCGCGCACCAGTTCCTTGCCGCGATAGTGCCGCACTAGCCGCAGGGACCCGCTCGCCGTGGGGCCGCCGGCCTCGTACAAAGCGTTCAACGGAGTCGAAAGCGAACTGATGTCATAGGCACCCGGTCGCTGCACGTCGCCGACAACGTACACGCGAACCGTGCGCAGCCGAGTCAGCGAAATCTCGACCCGAACCTTGTGGAACTGCTGATTCAGCGCCCGCTCGATAATCTCCTGCGCATGCGCGATGGTTTCTCCCGTCACCGTGACTGTGCCCGCTTCGGGCAGATCGACTTGCCCCTGACGATCCACGATGCGCTGCAACCTCTGCGAGAGGCTCCCCCAAAGGTTAAGAACCAGGCCGTCGCCGGGGCCGAGCACATAATCGGGTCCGGCGGGGAGGTCCATCGGAAGGCCATCGGCATTGCCCGTGCCGCGGCGGAAAATGGCGCTTCCGAAACGCTTCAGCTTGGTTTCGGAACCCGGAAATTGCGTGTAAAGATCCTCGAGCGATGGCAGCTTAGGGTATGGATTCGGGCGATGCAGCATCCGGGGTTCGGCCGACTCTTCGTCCTCGCGGCGGCGCTCCTTCGCCGTATTCTTTTCCTTCCCGCGGACGGATGGGACGAATTCAGGTCGACTGATGCGTTCTCCTCTCTCTTCCTGCGCTTCCTCCGAGCCTGGTTGTTTGGCGTACCAGGAACGGTTTGGCTCGTTGTCCGAATCGTCGTCGCCGTCCTCGTCCACGTGTTCTTTCTGCCGATTGGCGTTCGTTGTCCGGCGCTGCCCCTCCATCGTGTCCGCTTTTTCATCCGAGGTTCGGCTCGCGTCGTATGCGCTGACGTTGTACCCGTTCTTGATCAGTTCCCGGGTAATCTCGGCTCGAAGGCCGGAGTCCTGCCGGATCCGGTCGAAAAGCGCATCATCCTTGATCGTCTCCGGATCGACCGAAAGGCGGCTGGCAACTTCTTCCTTTGCGCCGGCAAGGAGTTCCGGCTGTTGCTGCAGGATGGCGATAATGCGGTCGGCGGATAAGGGATTGCCGGGCTCTGACGCCGTGTCGATCGAACTGTCGTCAAGTCCTGAAGGCGGGTTGGACTGCTGCTGCGCCAGCGACGAGGGCGCAAGCAAGACAAGTAAAACGGCCGCCGAAAAAAGTCGCGGCAGAAATCCCGCTGCCAGGCCACGGCGCCTGAAACGAAGATCTGAAAATGCGTTATTCATGGATAAACCCGTGCGACAGGACAATCGGCGGTCAGTCTCCCCGCTCCAGGGCAAGGCGGCACTTCTGGAGGCCTTCGGCGGATGCGGAATCCGCCTTTGATGAACTATCCGGCGTGAGAGCGCGCAGCCACAGGCCGGCATAGGCAAAAGCCTGGGCCTCCCGATTTGCAAAGATCGGTTCGGGGTCGGAGACGAGCGCGCGCAGATTCGAGTGGGCCACCACCATGCCGAGAATTCCAAGCGTGGGCAGAGAGGCCTCGATCGGATGAATGACTCCGCGTTTCGCGCAACGCTCGAAGTAGGCGGCGACCGCATCGAAAATTGGGCCCAGGTGCTCGCGGATGACTCTATTCGCTCCCGGCAACTCGAATGCGGCGACGTGCAGCAGGCGATAGAGTTCGGGCTGTTCGAACAGGCTGTCGAGAAGAAAGGCAATCAGTTTTGGAACCACCTCGGCGGGTTCATCGTTTCCCGCCAAGCTCATTTGCAGATCGCGCCCCAGTTTCACCCGGCCAAGGCGCGATTCCATTGCCGCCCAGAACAAATCCGGTTTGCGCAGGAAATATCGGAAGAGCGTGACCTCGTTCAGGTCGGCGAGTTGCGCAATCTCACGAGTCGTCGCCGCCTTGAAGCCGTGACGCGCAAACATCTGCGCCGCCGCCTCAACGATGCGCACCTCGGTAACACTCTTCGCCAGGGACCTTTGTTCCATGGAGATTATGTGCCGTGACGTTCCACTAAATGGAGACTTTGCGAATGCGGAAAGTAGGCTAGTCGGAGCATGCCGCAGCGAATCCCGGCATGCGGCGATCGGTAAGGGGTTCCACGATGCTGGCGTCGACCTCGACCGAGACGCTGCGCTGGATCAGGTCCAGCGTCAGGACGACTCGCAGTTCATTCTTCTTGCGAATCAGGATGCCTTCGAATCCTTCCATCGAGCCGGACCGGACGCGCACCCGCTCGCCCGTCCTGAGGTAAGGATGCGGCTCGAACTTGTTTTGTTCGAGAGCAGTCCGCAACGACTCGATCTCGCCATCGGGCAGAGGTGCCGGTTCCCGGCCCTTTCCCACCACCGCAAGCACGCCCGGCACGGCTAGCAGTGCGCCGCGGCGAAAAAGATGCATATGTACGAACACGTAATTGGAAAACAGCGGTAGTTCGAGGCTGACCGCGCTCCGCCTCTTCCAGTGATGCACTTTGGGATAGAGGGGGAGGAAACTTTCGATCTCACGATCGGCAAGATGCCGCGCCACGCATTTTTCATGGCGTGACGCGGTGTAAACCGCGAGCCAGTGGAGGGCGCTTTCTTGATAAAGGGATTGAGCACTTGGAAGAGAGCCGTCGATCCGGGCTAGTGCCAGTTGAGACAAAGCTTCGCTATCCTTCGCTCGCAAAGGAGTTTTCCACAATGTTTAGGAGTGATACTCCGCGGCGCTTGCCAAACTTGCGTGCAAACACTCGCTTTCAATTCCGGAGAATAGGTGCGGGCAAGTCGAGGGTCAAGTTACCGTTTGGGCGTGTCTCGATTTTCTGAACCCATTATCTTTCGGCGCTCGCCACCCGCCCTTTGAAAGCTGCTCCGCTCCGCCTGAGAGTGAGCACTTGCCTTTCTGAACCGGCAACGCGGCTTCGAAGCCAAGCCTTTTGGATACTATTCGTGGCGCGCTGAGCAAGCGATATTGAACCTCGTGCGGTCGCTTTCCAAGTTGGCAAAAGTTCTTTTACTGGGATTTCTTCTGTCAACCCCTGTGGCAGGATGGGCTCAGAGCGGCGACTCTCGGGCAAACATGCCGCCCGATCAGCAGTTGAGCCTAGCGGAAGCGAACGCCGGGCCGATCATTCCATCGAAATCCGATGATGGCCTAAGCCAGAGTGCGTTGCCTTCGGCAAACCGCCTCGCTCTCAACCGTCTTGCCAGCGATCAATGGCGGTTCTGGAGCGCGCCTAAGGAACTCCGGCGGCCGTCCACACGGAAACGTTTTTTGCCATTTGTCGGCTTCACTGCTCTCGCGATTGTCGGCGACCGTTCGCTCTCCGGGCACGTTTCGGGAGCGCAATCGCAAACTTCGCTCTCGAACTACGCGGCATTCGCTCTCGCCGGTGGCGCGGCCGGCACATACTTATTCGGCAATCTGACCCACAACGATCACCTGCGAGAGACAGGTTTCCTGGGCGGGGAAGCGGCTCTCAATGGCGCTCTTATTACTTTCGCTCTGCAGGCTGCGGCGCAGCGACAGCGGCCATATACAGGCAATGGGAGTGGGCCGTTTTTCTCGCACGGCAATTCGTTTCCCTCACAACACGCCGCCTTCGCGTGGTCCATCGCGAGCATCGCCGCGCATGAGTATCCCGGTCCCCTGACGAAGTTTTTTGCCTATGGCTTGGCTGGTTCGATCAGCATAACGCGTGTAACCGGCAAGCAGCATTTCCCATCCGACGTTCTCGTCGGGAGCGCGCTCGGCTGGTATCTGGGTCGGCAAATTTATCGCGCACATCACAATTCCGATCTTGGAGGCGCCCCTTGGGGCGAAGTGGAAGAAAATGTCAAGGACACGCCGGATCGCGAACCGCGCGCCCCCAGCCGAATGGGATCTTCTTACGTGCCCTTGAACAGTTGGGTCTATCCTGCCATCGAGCGCATCGCCGCGTTCGGCTACATCGAAAGAACATTCTTGGGCATGAAGCCCTGGACACGCATGGAATGTGCCCAACTCCTCGAACAGGCCGGCGAGGCTGCGGCCGAATCCGACCGCGATGAACCTGAGATTTTCAATCAGCTTTCCCGCCTCCGCACTGAGCTTGCCTACGAGATCGGTCTCTCTGACGGCATGCAGGGTCGCAATCGGGCGCTCGCTCTTGATTCGATCTATGCGCGCGGCATTTCAATCGGCGGCGCCGCACTTACCGACAGCTATCATTTCGGCCAGACCATCGACGACGATTTTGGCCGGCCGTTCCGCCGGGGAACCAACGCGCAGGCGGGAGGGGCATTCCATGCCGCCCTCGGACCCGCCGCTCTGTATCTGCAAGCCGAGTTTCAGCATGCTCCTTTGGCACCGCCGCTTTCTGAGGCGGTTCGAAACTTCATCGCCGTACGCGACGGCGTCCCGGTGCCTTCGCCGGCCGCACTCCAGGCAATCAACCGGGTCCGCTTGCTCGATGCCTATCTAACGCTCAATGTGCGGGAAGGTTGGCAGCTTTCGTTCGGTAATCAAAGCCTTTCCTGGGGGCCGGGACCGGGTGCTTCTCTCTTGTGGAGCGACAACATACAACCGATTCCCATGCTGCGACTAAGTCAGTCGGAAACGGTCCTGCCGGGAATTTTCCGGGTGTTAGGCCCGGTCCGCCTCGAAACCTTTATCGGAAGATTGGAAGGACACAACTATATTCCTCGCCCGTACATCTACGGAAACAAAATCAACTTCAGGCCTTTACCCAACCTCGAAATCGGCTTTGGCCGTACGGTCACTCTCGGCGGCGAAGGGGGCACGCCATTCACTGCCAAGAATTTCGTGTTGAGCTTCTTCGGGCAAGTAAGTTCACAACTCAACTCCGTCCCCGGAGATAGCCATGCTAATTTCGATTGGAGTTTTCGCGTTCCTAAAACGCGGGATTATCTTGTCTTCTACGGTGAACTCTACGCGGATGACGACTTCGTCCCTTTTCAAAACCCGCCCAAGAACCCCTTTCGTCCCGGAATTTACTTAACCCGGTTTCCTCGCGCGCCGAAACTCGACTTTCACATGGAGGCAGCCTCCACACAGTTATATTCCCCAAAACTGAACTACTGGAATTACACCTACCGCGACGGGTACACGAGCGGCGGCAACCTAATCGGAAACACGGTCGGCCGCATGGGACAGTCCATCCAATGCTGGTTCAATTACTGGATTTCGCCGCGCAATACGCTGCAATTCAGCTTCCGGCACAGCACGGTTAGTCGGATCTTTGTGCCTGGCGGTGGCGCGTGGCAAGACTACAGTTTTCGCCACGAGTGGGCAACAAAATCGGGCGTCTACCTGCAGTCCCGGCTTCAGTACGAGCACATCTCTTCTTATCCGCTCCTCTTCCCCGGCGCGCAAGACAATGTGACCGCCGCCATCGAAGTTGGGTTCTTTCCGCATCGCGCGCGTTAAGTCAGACTAACAACCAACGATTATTCCGCCGATCCCGAAGAGAACTCGGATACATCCTATTTCGATTCCTATATCTGTTATTAAATGCGGCGTATTGCCCGCTATCTTTACGAGCAATGGACGATTGGCCGTAGCCCTTAGCCTACTAGACCAAACTTCCCACTGATTTCACACTGAATTGTCGCGGTATCTCATCTTTGTTTCCGGACTGAACCGGCAGTCTAACGCTGCAGCCACAAACAGTCGATTCCGTTCGTGAGTGGGTCAACGGTATCCGCGATTGCGCCCAGATCGCAATGACTGGAGATAGTGCCCATGAAACGCAGCTTATGGCCTTTCGTAGCTCTGATGCTCTCGTTGATGGTTCTGCCCATGTGGTCAGCGGACAAGCCTTCGGATAAGCCGTCACCACAAGCAAAATCTGACAATGCCGCATCCTCTTACGTCGGCTCGGAACCCTGCCTGACCTGCCACGAGGATGTGTATAGGAATCAGTTTGAGCGGACACCGCATTTTCAAACGGTAAAAAAAGGCCACGGTTGTGAGTCCTGCCACGGGCCAGGTGCTGAACACGTCGCCGGAGGCGGCGACAAAAGCAAGATCGTCAGCTTTACGGGCCTGTCGCGCCAGGAATCGAGCCGCCGTTGCCTCGAATGTCACGGCAATGCTAAGGCCCAGCATTTCTCGGGAAGCTCGGCCCACATGAGCAACCAGGTCGGCTGTGTCGACTGCCACAGCCCTCACCACCCGGCCGAACCGGAGCATCTGCTCGTCAAGAAGCAACCGGAGCTCTGTTACTCCTGCCACGCCAACGAGCGCGCCGAGTTCAGCCGCCCGTATCACCATCGCGTCAATGAAGGCCTCGTCACCTGCAATGATTGCCACAGTGTGCATGGCTCTTCCAGCGTCGGGCAGGTTCGCGAAAGCACCAGTGGCGATGCCGGCTGTATGCGCTGCCACACCGAAAAGCAGGGACCGTTTGTCTACGAGCACGTGCCCGTCAAAACCGAAGGCTGTTCCAGTTGCCACACGCCCCACGGTTCTACAAATCCGCGCCTATTGCGCGTGAGCAACGTCGACCTGCTCTGCTTGCAATGCCACTCATATCCAGGTCTCGGGCCATCCGGGCCGGCGCATAACCAGTCTCAGAAATACCAGGCATGCACCATGTGCCATACGCAAATTCATGGCTCGAATGCCAACACGGCATTCCTGCAGTGAGGCGGAGGACAACGAAGATGGCAATGACTCAGGCCGCATTTAACGGCGTGACTACGTTCTTTCGGATTTCCTTGCCGCGGAGGCGAACTGTGATGCACAAGTCTTTCTTACTTCTGGCAGCTCTCTTGGTGGCACCCGCATTTGCGCAGCAAAAAGATGCTGCTAACGACAAGACCAAAGAGGTGATCTACGATCAATATCGCGTCCACCAGTCGATCGAATTTGGTTATCGCGCCGGCGACATCACGGGCAGCAAAGCGATGTTCGATACCCTCGTCAACGAACACGAGGGCCCCCGCCTGCTCGAGCAGATGTTCTCCATGCAGTCGGTGACCCGGCAGGGAACTCTGTTCGACGATCTCAACGTAAACAGCGTAGGCTGGGGAGGCGATCCCAACAACTATTTGCGCGCCCGCGTCAGCAAAGATCGTCTGTACGACTTCCGCGCCAGCTTTCGCCGCGATCAGAACCTTTTCGACTACGACCTGCTGGCGAATCCGCTCAACTATCCGACTTCGTCCCCCAACGTTCCGATCAACGATTCGCCGCACGAATTTCAGACCCGTCGGCGCATGAGCGACTTCGATCTCACCTTGCTTCCCCGGTCGCTGTTCAGTTTTCGCCTCGGTTTCACCCATAACAACATGACCGGCGATTCCTGGACGAGCGTACATGAAGGAACCGAGGCTCTGCTCCTCCAGCCGTGGAATACGACCACCAACACCTGGCGCTTGGGCGTCGACTTCAAACCGGTCGCACGCACGGTGATTAGCTACGATCAGATCCGGAACTACTTCAAGGGAGATACTTTTCAACAATTGAACAGCACGCCCTACCAGGTCTCGACCGGGGTGCCTACGGACCTCGGCTTGGTCTTCAACACGGCCGCCAGTCAGCCTTGCGCGATGCCACTCACGGGGGGATTTGTAACCCCGACCTGCTCCGCCTATTTTGCTTATGATCGATTCCACCGCACGCGCACCGCGTTGCCGACCCAGCAACTCAGCTTGCGCAGCAACTACCTGAAACATCTCGATTTGACCGGCAGCATGAGCTACACCTCGGGCGACCTCAAAATGCCAGCTTATGTTGAATTGTTCGACGGACTGGGGCGTAACCGTCTGCGCGACTCTGTAACGGGGAATTCTGTCGTGGTAAGCCGTGTCGCCGCGGTCGCAGACTTTGCTGCGGTCATTCACGTCACCGACCGTTTTCGCATCATCGAGAAGTTCCGGTTCAACAATTTCCGGCTGCCTGGCTCGCTGGATGGTCTCAACACGAATCTTTTCGCGGCAAACCTGATTACGACGCCGAATGTCTTCGACCCAGCCTCCTGCCCGCCGCCTTACACGGCCGCTACCTGCCCGCAGCACGTTGCAGGTTCCGCTGCGGATGCAACGGTGCAAGCTCATGCCAGTTTCTTCAAACAGGACTCCAAAACCAACACCGTGCAGTTACAGTACGACGTGACTCGTAAACTCGAAGCGCGCCTTGGATATCGTTACGAACGGCGCCACATTGATTCGACATTTACCGACCTGCTCGCCGAAACCTTCGATCCCACAAACGCCCTGCGCGGAGCTTGCGTTGGCGGAACGGTTGACAGTGAGGGAGTCTGCACGGCAACCGTCGCGGACGATGGCAGCGACACATTCGAGATTCAGCAGCACTCGCTGCTCGCTGGCCTGTCGTTCCGGCCATCTTCCAAATTGCGCGCCAATTTCGACGCCGAGCAGTCCTACGCGGATTATTCCCTGACCCGAATCAGTCCGCGCAAGCAGTCCCGCTATCGCGCCAACGGCACGTTCACCCCGCGGCCTTGGGCTGTGCTCGGCGTGTCGATGAATTTGCTTGGCAACTCAAATGAAGATGCGCTGGTGAATTATCGCGGGCATGCAAACGATTTCGGATTCAATGCCGACCTTAATCCCCACCGCCGCATCGGGGCCGATTTCGCCTACAACTATCTGGACTTCCAGCAGAACACGATTATCTGCTTCAATGACACGCCACCCACGGGGGTCACGCTTCCGGTAGTGACGAATGCCGGCAGTTGCGCTGCGAATGACGCCAATAATCCACTCCTCACCAATGGCTTTTACACGAGCAAGACTCACTACGGGCTGACCGCTCTCACCGTCAGACCCGTGCCTCGTGTTACCGCTCGCGCGGGCTACAGCATCACCAGCGTTGGCGGATCGACACCGCAGTTTAACGTCTTGCAACCTCAGGGCGCGCTCGTAAGCACCTATCAGTTGCCGATTGCAGGTGTGGATGTGGATATTGCGCACGACTTGGCGTGGCGCCTGGGATGGAACTATTACCAGTATGGCGAAAATGATTTCGTCGGACCCACGGCCCCGCGCTATTTCCATGCAAACAACGTTACTGTGTCGCTGAGGTATGCGTTTTAATTGCGGCTCTTACTCTAATGACCGTCGGCGTGTGGCGGCTTGGTAACCGCGCCCTCCGATGCTGAACTAACCAGCGCTGCGTATTTGGCAAAGACACCGGTCTTGTAACGCCGCGCTGGCGGCTTCCATCCCGCCATTCGCCGCGTGATCTCAGCATCTGAGATTTCTAACTCTAACTTTCGTGTTTTCGTATCGATGGTGATACGGTCTCCCTCTCGGACGGCGGCAATTGGCCCGCCCAGTGCCGCTTCTGGCGCGACGTGACCCACCATTAAACCGCGAGTTGCGCCGCTGAATCTTCCGTCGGTAATCAACGCCACACTCTCGCCCAGGCCCTCACCAACGATCGCCGCAGTCACGCTTAGCATCTCGCGCATGCCTGGTCCGCCCTTTGGTCCTTCATAACGAATCACGAGAACGTCTCCGGGCTTGATCTGCTTCCCCGTGACCGCCTGCATCGCGGCCTCTTCAGAATCGAAAACGCGCGCCGGGCCGGTTTGCGATTGCCGCTCGTGCCCGCTCATCTTCACGACTCCACCGCCCGGAGCGAGATTGCCTTTGAGGATAACTAACCCTCCTGTCGCCTTTAAGGGCCGGCTTAGTGGCGCAATTACCGCCTGACCCGGCGTCTCTTTCGCAAACCCCGCTTCCTCGCCGAGTGATTTCCCAGTGACAGTCATCGCTGATCCTTTGGCAAAACCGCCGTCGACGAGCCGCTTGGCAATCACCGCGATGCCTCCAGCCGCGTACACATCTGCCGCCACATACTTTCCCGCGGGCTTCAAATCCGCCAGCAGAGGCGTGCGTTCGCTAATGCGCTGAAAATCGTCGATGTGCAAAGGGACTCCCATCTCCCGTGCAATCGCGAGCAAATGGAGCACTGCGTTCGTCGATCCACCTGTCATAGCGACTGACGCAATCGCATTCTCGAAGGCTGCTGTGGTCAAGATATCGCTTGGACGGATTCCTTTTCTCAAGACGTTCATCACCACCTCGCCGCATCGATATGCTGCCTCATCCTTGCGCGCATCCATGGCCGGAATGCTATTGAAGCCGAGGGGCGAGAGCCCTATGACCTCCATGACCGTGCTCATCGTGTTCGCGGTGTACTGCCCACCACAGGCGCCGGCGCCTGGACACGCCACGTTCTCGATCGCGAGCAACTCTTCATCACTGATCTTCCCCGCAGCATTTGCTCCGACAGCCTCGAACACATCCTGAATCGTTACGTCTTTTCCACGATATTTACCCGGGGCAATCGTCCCACCATACAGAACAAGCCCGGGCAGGTTCATTCGCGCCAGTGCCATCGCAGCAGCAGGAATCGTCTTGTCGCAACCCACCAGACAAACGGCTGCGTCGAACGACTGCCCGCGACAAACTAGTTCAATGGAGTCAGCGATGACCTCGCGACTCACAAGAGAAGCTCGCATGCCCTCTGTGCCCATCGTCTCTCCATCGGAGATGGCAACGGTGTTGAATTCCATCGGCGTACCACCCGCCACGCGGATACCCTCTTTCACTTTCTCCGAGAGCCGCCTCAGGTGAAAGTTGCACGGCATGGTCTCGATCCAGGTATTTGCGACAGCAATCAATGGCTTCGCCAAGTCGTCATCTGTGAAGCCGATCGACTTGTACATAGCGCGAGAAGGCGCGCGGTCCCGCCCGTCGGTGATGTTGCGGCTGCGATGTTTGAGGTCCATAAGAACAGTTCTCGATCCTCAGTTGTCAGTTCTCAGTGAAACCAAGTCACCGATATTCTACGACCGGCGCGTGAATGAGGATTTCATTGATACCGAGAACGGGAAGCGAGATCGTGTTCCCTGCAGCTTGGAGCTGCGAGCTTGGAGCTTCTCTATGCGGTCGCTCCGCGAGCCTCATCGGTGATGCCCTCGGACTGCGGCGGATGCGGCATAAGTGGCACATGGTCCCATAGCTCTTTAATCTGAACGCCAGGGCGCACATCAATCACATCCACGATCGCTTGCCAGTCGCGACAGAGCTGCCCCACTTGCTTCGCATTCACGTCAATGAGCAGCGTCACTTTGTGCGCATGCTCGCAGGGCTCGGCCTGCACGTAAGCCGGATCAATCGTCCGCCGCACCACCGCGGTCAGAATCCGCATCAATGTTCCTTGCGTATTGCGATAGCGAACGTGGAAAACATGCATGTCCTTACTCCTTTTCGGAAACCTCAAAAACCATCTCAGAAAGCGCGGCGCCCGCCGGCACCATTGGATAAACGTTAGCCTCGGGGTGGCATTCAAACACCAAAAGCTCCGGCTCGGGCGAGGCAAAGAAATGGTCCAGGCGTTCGCGGACCTCATCCCCACGCTCCGGGTCCACAAACTCTTCCTCCGTTACTAATGAAGCGGAGATCTTGTAGGCCTTGGCGATTTCGACAAAATCCGGATTGTCACTCAGGTCGGTTTCGGAATAGTTCCGCTGATAGAAGAGTTCCTGCCACTGCCGCACCATTCCCAGATACTTGTTGTCGACGATCACCATCTTGATCGGTAACCCGAGCCGATGCACGGTCGCAAGTTCCTGGATGTTCATCTGGAATCCGCCGTCCCCTGAAACCGAGAGCACAGTAGTGCCGGACTTCGCTAACTGCACTCCAATCGCAGCCGGCAAGGCGAAGCCCATCGCGCCCAAGCCTCCCGACGTGATGAATCCGCGCGGCGACGAGGCCCGATAGCACTGCGCCGTCCACATCTGATGCTGGCCAACGTCCGCTAGGATCGTGCCGTCCTCCGGCATGCGTGAGAACAACTCTTGCAGAAAGCTCTTCGTGGGATGAGCGAGCCCAGGCTTGCGAGGCTCCGCGCGATCTGCACCGCAAGCAACTGCGCGCCAAGCACTGAAGTCAGGCAAATGGCTGCGCTGCATTTCCCGATATACTACGGGGATCGTCTCGGCCAGGTTCCCGATTACCGGCAGTTCACACGGGCGAACACGGTCAAGTTGCGCCGGATCGATTTCAAAGTGCACGATCTTGGCCTGCGGAGCAAAGCGCCCAGGTTCCCCCGTGACTCGGTCATCGAGCCGCGCGCCGAAAACCATAAGCAGATCGGTTTCGTCGAGCGCCATGTTCGCGGCGCGCGTGCCGTGCATTCCCACCATGCCAAGGTAATAAGGAGAATCCTGTTTCACCGCCCCCAAACCATGCACTGTTGCAAACGTCGGGACATTAATAAGGTCCAGTAGCTGTTGCAGATCGTCGACCGCCTCTGAAAGCCGCGCCCCCGCCCCAACGAGCGCGACGGGTTTCTTAGCCTGCTGTAGCAATGCCGAAAGCGTCGCAGCAAAAGTGGATTCCGCGCCGACGTGCTCATGCGTTCGTGGCGACGTGAACGAAACCGGTCTGAGAAATTCGGCGTTCGCCCGCAAAATATCCGCGGGAATATCGATGACCACCGGCCCTGGCCTCCCACTGCGCGCCCAGTAAAAGCCCTCCGCAATCACGGCCGGCAACTCCTCCACCGACCGTGCCAAGCGGCTCCACTTCGTGAGTGAGAGCGTCACGCCAAAAAAGTCGGTCTCCTGAAAAGCGTCCGTCCCAATGAGATGTGATCGCACTTGGCCCGTGATACAGACCAGTGGAACCGAATCCATCTTCGCATCTGCGATGCCTGTAACCAGATTGATGGCCCCGGGACCGCTCGTAGCGATCGCCACGCCCGGTTTGCCCGTCGCCCGCGCATAACCCTCGGCCGCAAAAACGGCGCCTTGCTCATGCCGGGTCAGAATATGACAAATCCCGCTCCCCTCCAGAGCGTCATACAAGGGCATGATTGCGCCGCCCGGATATCCGAAGGCCAGTTCCACGCCTTCCGCCCGCAGGCAATCGAGGACGATTTGGGCGCCTTTACGCATTCACAGCTTCTCTCTCTGCTGGCCGCGCCGATTCGTTCGCTCTCTTCCCTGTGTTCTCGCCTTTGCTTGAAGGCAGCCAAGACATCATCGCCCGCAATTGCTCGCCGACCTTCTCAATCGGGTGCTGCTGCGCCTGTTGCCGAAGGCGGGCAAAATTCTTGCTACCCGTCTTGTTCTCTGCGATCCACTCACGCGCGAAACTCCCATTCTGAATTCGCGCCAAAACTTCCTTCATGGCGGCGCGCGTCTGATCGCCCACAACCTGTTCGCCACGCGTCAGGTCGCCGTATTCTGCCGTGTTCGATATCGAGTGGCGCATCCGGCTAAGGCCGCCTTCATAGATCAGGTCCACAATCAGTTTCATTTCGTGCACGCACTCGAAGTATGCGATCTCAGGCGCATAACCGGCGGCGACGAGCGTTTCGAATCCCTTTTGCATCAGCGAAGTCAAACCGCCGCACAGAACTGCCTGCTCGCCGAAGAGATCGCTTTCAGTCTCCTCTTTGAAAGTCGTCTGTAACACTCCCGCGCGCGTCGACCCGATACCGTGCGCGTAGCACAGCGCATACTCCTGCGCGCGTCCACTCGCGTCTTGATGGATCGCCATCAACGACGGCACGCCACCTCCTTGTTCATACACACGCCGCAGCAAGTGGCCGGGACTCTTCGGCGCGATCATCACCACATCCACGTCCTTCGGAGGCTGGATTATCTGGAAGTGAATGGCAAAGCCGTGGGAGAAACCAAGAATTTTGCCACAGTGCAAATGCGGCTTAATCGCAGTCTGGTAGAAGTCAGCCTGAGTTTCGTCGGGAGTGAGAATTTGTAGCCAGTTGGCGCGCGCCGCCGCCTCAGGTGGTGAAAACACGGCCATCCCATCCGCGCGAGCTTGCCGCGCCGAATTCCGCTCAGGATCGAGTCCGATGATCACGTCATATCCGCTGTCGCGGAGGTTTTGCGCTTGGGCGTGTCCTTGCGAGCCATAGCCGAAGATAGCTATGGTCTTTTCTTGCAATGCCGCAGGCCGAGCGAAATTCTGATAAAAAACGGTTGCCACTGTAATCTCCTTATTTATAAGCCATTACAATACATTACGACCGACCGGTCGGTTTTTGCTTCCCCCGATCCTACCTGCCACCGTACCCCCTGTCAATTTCTTTTTTCGGTAGGACACACCCGGCTGTGGATCAACCTGACCCCACCTGCTCGACTAGGAGCCAGGAGGGTATCCGAGCGCAGCTCCGACTGCTTTTTCGACAGCATCAATCGCAGACTTGCCTGCCGCCTCCCCTAGCGCTCGATAGTTTTCGAAATGTGATTCATCGAACCATTGGTTAGCCGTCGAGTCGTGGGGGAAATGCGTGTTGACCCCGGCATAGGCGAGGACGTCTTGCGGATCGCCGTCCACCAAGGTGGGCTTGATGTAGATGATCTTTCCATCCGCCTTTGGCGAATCGGGATACTTGATTGTGCCTGTTAGGAAATGCAGCTTTGAACGGCGATTCGCGCCTTGGCCCGTGGGCGCCATAACCGATTCGTTGTCGATGGTGATGATCGCTCCGAAATCCACGCGGCAGCGTTCAATGGCGTTGTGCAAATCGGTGTAGCTATAGGCCTCGTCGCATGACGCGTCGCACGCGACAATCACTTTGCAGCCGCGGCGTACCAGTTCGTATATTCCAAGATTTTCAAAATGTCCGCCATCCGAAAGATAAACATACTTGCTACCGTCGGTCGCTGCACCCAACAACTCACAGAGCAGCCGGAAAAATCCAAACGCCGGACTTCCCCGCTGCCAATACTTGCGCCGGCCAGACGAACTCTCTGCGCGCGGATTCCCGATCCACCAGCCCAAACGGACGTCGAATAATGTCATCAGAAAGGCAAGGGCCGGCGCCGAGTAAGATCCCATATTTGGACTGGCCGCTGCGCCAGAAATAGCGATGCATGTTCCCAACGTGATGCCATCCTCATACCCAAGGCGGTCGCGCCCCGATTCATTGGTTGGTCCGTAGAACGATTCCCACTCCGCCTCGCCCTGCAAATGCCGCGTGAAACCTCCATAAAGCGGCGTAAAAGCGAAGGAACGCGCCTTGCGAGTTTGCAACGCGAGATCATTTCCGCGCTCGACATTCAGGCTGGTGTTGACAATGGGCAACGGCCGCGCATCTTCCGGCCACTTCGGCACAAGCGGAATCCGAAGACTGGCGAGCGCGAAATTATCGCATTCGGAAAAAGCCGTAAACGGGTGCGCTTTGCGGTTTCGCACGGAGGCACCCAGATAGCAACGGATCAAACGGTTGCGGTACAGGTAGTGAATCGAGAATTCGTTGATGTCGACTCGCCACGCAAGAGCCATAGCCGCCGCCATGATCAACAAACACGCCAGAATCAAATACGGATCACAATCGGTATCGCTCGGCGCGCTCAGAAGCGGCCCCGTTCGTCCGGTTATCCAGTTCGAGATGCTGGCGGCCAATAACGAAAGCAGCATCAACAAGCCAGTAATAAAAATGTAAGGCGTGATTCGCGCCACCAGATGCAAGAACCGCTCGCGATACGGGCCTTCCATAACCGGCTTCAATGGCGCAGTACTCTTGCCGAAAACTACGCCATAAGCTGTGGAGACAATCCACAGCAGCACCCCTGAAGCAGTAATTGGGCGGCCGTGTGCCTTGAGGACTTCTCCCAAACCCGCCGGGAAGTAAACTGCGGTCGCAAACAAGGCGAGCCAGCAAAGAGCATGGATCATCAAAGAGCCGCCCAGCCTTCCCCACCACTCGCGGTGCGCGTCGGTCATCCACCTTCCCATCAGCCCGATGTGAAGCACACCGGTCATCAACATCACGCCAATCATGGCCGGCGTTCCGACCGTCATCGTGGGCCACTTTCCCAATGGCGTGCCGCCGGGAACCAGAATCTTCGTGAGTGGAATGAAGAGATAACCGGTAATTCCACCGGCTAATGCCGCGGTCAGCAATGTCAGCCATGGGTTCAGCCCACTGCCGCGTAAATGCTGTGCCCCGCGGACGATTCGGCAGAACGCGAAGGCGGCGAACCATAGCAACGTGTAAAAGAATGCCCCTACCAGGGGCGCGTCGTAGTACACAGAATCCGGATCCAGAAAACCAAGTGTCTTTGAAAGGTCTCCGAAACTGTAGGTAAAGAGCGCGGCGGCGAGTACGGAGGGCATAACAACCAGGAGTTGGACCCATCGGTCGCAGGTAAACCAACAGTACTGGTCCTCATCCTCACCACAACGGAGCGGCCTAGAGACCCCTCGTTGCAGAGGAGGAATAGAAGCCAGGTTGAGGTCTATAAATGCGATCGCAAGAGCTGTGAGGACGAGCCCTAACTCCGCGGCAAGATATTGTGACCGTATTAGCGGCTGCCAGAAGCTCGACAATCGTGAAACAAACGTATCTTCGACGATCTCCAGGATGTTCAAAAGCGAAACAAAACCACGCGGCACAAGCAATACCGAGAGCAGCGCGAGCACGAGAATTATTTGGTTCAAAATCGTGTTGCGCAGATAGCTTGCGACAAAGGCCCAGAAGTCTTCGCTTAGCATGCCTTTTTTAGGCGTGAGGTAGTTGCTGTATTCACGCAGAAAATGCACCTCCGGCAGATCAGCCGAGTGGCTGGGAGCCTCCGGCGGCGCCGACAACCGCTCTTCCACCTCATGGATTCCGATGTTCTGGTGCTTCATCCAGCCCATCAGCCAGCCGCCGATATACCCTCCGCCAGATACGGTCGAGATGTAATCAAAAACTCTCAGCAATCTCGCGCGCGCGAATGCCTGCAGAATCCCCAGATTGAATGTCGCGCTTCGGATTCCACCGCCGGAAAATGCCAGCCCAACCAGGCTGCCGGCTGCGGCTTTTCTTTCCGGATCGACGCCGATTCGTAGATCGCGCGCCGCAGCCACCTGCCTGAGTTCTTCCTCGAGGACTTCGCCGACGGACTTCGAGTTCGTCTCCTTCATGACGATGGCGCTTTCTGGGGAAGGTCTGGACTACAGCGATCCGGTTCTCTAAAAAGGTTTGGCGGAGCAGTAATTGGGCACCGTCTTCAGCCCGGCTGGATTGTCGATTACGCTGAGGTCGGCCGGCTTTTCCTTCCATTCGCACCGCGCCCGCGCCAGCTCCTCGCGCTTCTGCTTGAAAGCCTGTACCCATTTCTGGATCACCGAGTTCTCATCGACTCCCGGCTTAAAACTGCCGTCATGGTTGTGATATTGCGGCATCTCCGCCGCCCGCGCCGCCCTGAAAAGACCCTCGAGCTGCCTATCTGTGAGTTGACACATCAACCCCGCGTCAAAACGACGCCCGTCCTCGCTGATCTCGGGATTGCTTAAGCCATCATGAGCCGTCAGGCTCTTACGTAACACGGCCTGGCACTTTTTAGGCGCGCCCTCCGTTCCCGCTTTACTCCATAGCTTTTTGCCGGACCACACCTGCAGGTTCATCTTGGCCGAGGTGTTGCTGGTAAACCAGCCGCCACCGCCAAATGTGGCGCCAACATCCTGCACCAGCATGATCGAGTTATCGCAGGTAGTGGTGTACGGCTGTGTCTTCTCGTCGACGTGCACTTTGTCGCAGACCAGCCGCTGTTGAGGTGGCTTATTATCGCTGTGCTTCATGAACGCCGCCAGCAATTTCAGGCCGTCGCGTTCATAGGCCGGACGCCCGTTCTCCGTGTCGAGTTCCTTCCAACTCCAGCCTTCTTCCTCTTTTCCTTCCTCATACATCTTGTGTCCGGAATACTTTCGCACAATCGTCGCAGGATCGAATGTGCGCGTACCCGCCGTGCCCGAACCAGAAATAGGATTCTCCGGGCAGTTATGACACTCGACGCGCACCGGAAACCACGAATCGGCATAGTAGCCAAGTGCCCACATCAACCGCGTTGCCACGATCTCGGCATAGACCTCATTGTCGTCGGCGCCAAACTTGACCTTGACGGGCTCCTCATCCATGTCCGCGGTCAACGTCTGCACTTCGCCGTTGGTGCTTTCTACACGGGTAATTTTGCAGGCAAATTTCGGCGTCTTCCCGCCCATCTGGGAGCCGGGAGTCGCAAAATCGCAGATCACCTTGTCGTTGTAGTGAAGTTGAAACTTCTTCTTTTCCTGCTTCGGCCCCACCATGACGTCTGCTTCGGACGTGGCTTTCGCCTGAAAAACCGCAGCCTTATGCATGGCGTTGAGTCTGTCTTTCGCCGAATAAAAGACCTTCTTCGCTTTGTCGTTGTCATCGCTGCCACTTGCCTGCGCCCGCGCATTGCAGCCGAAAACACAGGCCACAAGCACGAGACAACCCAAGTAGAAAACGACGTTGAAGTTGGGAATTGCTTTCGAAGCAGCAGAAAACATCGCTCGTCTGGGGCTCACGACTTACTCCTTTGCGGCTAGGGAAGCGCACGCGGCCTTCTATTTGGAGACTGTGCCGATTTGAACTTCTTGGCCGCGTTTTACCGATGATCACGTGGCCGGATGGCTGGGTTTGCGCGTCCGGCAGTCTTCTGTATTGATTGTGACGAAGCCAACTGAAACGTTTCACGGGATGACGCGCACTATAAAAAGACATTCCAGAGCGGCGGGATGGCAACCGTTCGCGGCCACTTGCTGAAAACCAGGAATTATCGATGCTCTTCGTTACCCTGCACGGCGGCAACCCGGAATCGAATCCCCACAAGAACAATGTGCATATTTTCGACAAAGACGGCACTTTGCTCACTCCGAAAGCACTAGGGGATGCTGGCGGCGTGGTCTTGGACGAGCTCCGCGGAATCGATTTTTTCGGCAAGTACTTGTATGTCGTCAATGCCAATAAAGATCAAAACAGCATTCTCTGCTATGAAGGTTCCGGGACAAAATTTAACTTCGTCGGCAAGTTCATCTCAAAGAACGCGTGCAAAGCGATCTCGCATCCCTTCGACTTAACCTTCGACGGGACGGGCCAGAGCTACGTCTCCAGCCAGGACACAAACGTTGTCATCCGGCTGCGGGTGTCATCGGACGGCAAAACTGCCACTCCCGCGCCGCTAGCGCCAGCCCTGCCTGCGAAAGGCCAGTTCTATGCGGGAACATTCGTCGCATCCAGCGTCGGCAATCTCGGCACGGCAACCACCGGTATTCCCACTCCCGCCGGACTCGAATATTCCGGCGATGGTCAAAAGAAACATTCAGTTCGCGGCGTTGTTTGGGCTGGCAACGCTCTTTATGTCTCAGATCAACCTGCATGCCGCGTCAAAGTCTACGACAAGAACGGCACGTTCCTTGGACAGAGCAACGGAGTCGAATCGCCCGTCCACCTTGTTGTCTGGAAGAACAAATTGTACGTCAGTGCGGAAAACCAGGTCTTGGCTGGCGATCTTCCAATGCCACCCGGTAACTTCACTCTCACGCCTATCAAGGAAATCAAAGTTAAGAACGCCTCTGGCATAGCATTCTCCAACGCGGGCGACTTCTACCTTGCCAGCCGCAGTGACAAGACAATCCTGAAATTTGATTCCGATTTTAAGCCGGTGAAGTTCGATTGCAAACTGCCCGACTCCCCGGAATTTCTTCTGCACGTCTCGCGATAACCTCTTTCGCCAGACACGGCCTCAGGTTCGACTCTTCTCCATCCACTCCGTTCCGTCGTATCCCTTCGCCCACGCAAAAAGGCAACAGGGAAACTGCTCGGCCGGCATCGTCCATCGTCCTTCATAGTCGTTCTTGATCAGCCAGCCGCGAATCTGATGAGCGGCGTCCTGATGGTGAACTTCCACGATCAACAGCGGTCCATGCTTCCTGAAGAGTGCTTGTCCACCAGTGAGAACTTCATATTCCCCGCCTTCGACGTCCACTTTAACCAACCGCGGAGCGGGTCCACCTCCCGTGACAAACTCGTCGAGCGTTATGGCAGGCACGCGGATTACTTCGCCCGTACCCAAAACAGAGCGTTGCGAGTACGTTTCCACGCCGCCGTGCGATCTGCGCGCACCCCCTCGCCGGAAGGCAAGTTCGGCCCTGCCCTCGGACCACACCGCCGCATGGACCACATCCAGCTTTCCACTCAAGCGATTTCGCGAAATATTTTCGTGCAGACTCTTCACGTTTTCGGGGTCAGCCTCAAAAGCCACAACAAGTCCCGAGGGTCCCACAAGTATCGCCAGTCCCAACGTGATGCTTCCCGCGTGTGCGCCAATGTCATACACAACATCTCCCTTGCGTACCGCCGCCACAATGGCTCTTTGGACGGAAGATTCATGCTGTCCGCGCCACAGCCGGGCCTCATCGGGAAGATACAACCGCATCCACATTCCGCGCGAAATACCCGACCTCACACGCACCCACACTGGCTCATGCGGCAATATGAGACTGGCCATGCGATTGACACTCCGGGCTATGCGAGGCGTTCGCCTTAGTATCGCCGAGATGCCCACTCCCTTCGCGGCAAAGTATGCCCGGAATATGAGCGCATTGAGATTCATCTCGAGGTTCCTGTTATGGCACATCCACTCGGGCCAAGGCGCTCAGGCCGAGGCCGCGTCCGCAATCGGTAGCATAGACGAGGCCCTTGGAGTCAGCCAGCCAGGCAGGGCTTGTCGAGTTGCAATCACCGTCAGTCAACTGTGTATCGTTGCTCCCGGCAAGATCCGCAATGTGAACCTGTGTTCCCGCCCCTTGTTCGCAAGTGAATGCCATCCGTTTTCCATCGGGCGAGATCGCGGGATACCGAGCCGCACATCTGGGCATTGCGAGATGCTCGATCTCTCCCGTCCGCGAGATCCGGTATAGTCCAAAACTGCCACTGCGTTTGGAACTGAAGATGAGCTGGCCATCAGGGAGAAATGCGACTTCTCGGACGTCGTACTCTTCACCTGCAATTTCTTTTTCCACGGCCAACTTTTCGCCGTAAACTCCGCCAATTTCCTTAATCCACAAGCTGTTCCGGCCTTTCACGGAGCGCAGGAAAGCAAGCAGCCTCCCGTCACGCGAAACGACAGGTTGCCGCCCGTCCTCGATTTCGGACTTCATTTCAACCGTCTGCCCAGAAGCACCGAGGGTAAAGCGCACGATCCTCGAAGCCCTCGCAGCGGATTGTTCCACCCAAACGGCATTCGCCCCTTCCGAGTAAGCCGGATGAAACCAATCGCCACCGGTCCCCAGGAAATCCGAAACGCCCGCCGATGAAAATCGCCGGATCGAATATCCCCCGGCTTTCATGCTCGTGAACAGAACTCCGCCGGGAACGGCTGCGGGATCAGAAGCCAAAAGGTTCCCCGGACAGGTGGCTAACCTGCGGCTGTAGTCATCGAATTGCTCGCGCAGGTGCATCTTTGTGGAGACAAATCCCGCTCCCACAAACACAATCAAGGCACACGACGCCAGCACTGCGTTTCTTCGGTTGATTCGCGTTGGCTGCTGTCGTCCTCCGCTCGAAACCAATACCAGTAACAACATGACTCCGAAGGTCGTCATAAATGCCAAGCGCGAAAAGAAGAACAAGTGCTGCCACCCGGAAGGCGTAGCCCAGGGCAATCGAATGATCGGAGCGCAAATTAGCGAGTAAGAGACAATGACGAAGCCTGCGCCAACCGCATGCCCTTGTGCGAGCAGGTAGTCAAACACTAGTGTGGCCGCCAATATCAATGCCACAAAGTGGTAAGAGCCCGGCTGTGAAGACAAATACAGCAAGAGGAAGACGAAAGCGGCCCATTCGGTCTTCTCTCCTTCAGCATCACGTTCTTTCGAGCCGATCGCCCACATGAACGCCATGAAGATCGCTCCATGAATCAGCGGCTGAAGAAGTGCATAGAGCCACGGCAGATGTGCGACCGGCGACGGATTGAGTTCGGGCTCACCGACAAACAGCCCGCGCAAGAGTGCGGTCCACGAATTCCACGCTGGGTTGTAGGGGTCAAGCGTTTCGCCCCGCAAACCCGCAGGCAACACCTGGCGGACGTAAAGCAGGCAGGCGTCATGCCCGAACAGATAGAGCGACCCCACCGCCACAACCGCCAGTCCAACGAGAAGTCCGACGGTTGCGCGCCACTGTTTCCTCCAGGCGAAGTAAATCAGGAACAGTGCAGGATAGATCTTCAATGCGGCGGCAATCGCCAGGCTAAGTCCCGATAGAAACCGGAAGTTTCTGAAAAAGAACCAAGCCGCGAGTGTGAGCAGCAGCAAGACGAGAAGATGCATTTGCCCAAACAGGAAGTTATTGCGCAGCGGGACGAGCGCCAGAAAGATCATCACGGCGACGCTCTCCCAGCGAAGCTTTGTGAGTCGAATGAGTAACAATCCTATGAGCGGAAGAAAAAACAAATTCGCGACAAGCCATCGATGCTTCGCCTCCAATGGCGGCAGGGAACTCCAGGGCGCGACTACCAGGGCAGAAAGAATTGTGGAAGGGATAAAGCTGACCAACCCCTGCTCAATTCCCTGGTAATCCTTCTGCCGCTGTAACCAAGTCCAATCGTAGACTCGCTCCAGCGGATACCCCGCTCGATACAGTCGCGCCACAAGATAATAGTTTGGAAAATCGGAGTTGAGATGATTCCAGGCAGGGATAAATCCCCTAACCACAAAAACCGCGACTATTATCAAAAGAAGAACTCGTTCTCCCCACAGGCGCACTCGCGCGTTGATTCGCGATGCTTGCAGTTCAGGCCCGAGGTCCATCGCGGTCGGTCCAACAGCGAGTTCTGTCAGCCCTCCAGCGGCTTGGGCCGGCCCTTGCGTCGCTCGTAACGATGATGTGCGCAACATGACTTAGCCAACGCGGTCCTAGTAAATTCCCGGGAGAACCTTGGCCGTAATGCGAGCGTATGACTCGTACTCTATCCCGAACATTTCGTGCAGGTGTTTTTCTTCAACCGAAATCTTGTTCAGCAAAAGCATCCCCCACGCGAGAGCCAGCGCCCATCCGAAGATGCTGCCGAATGTGAGTGCCATGGCAATTTTCCCCATCATCGCTGCCGCATATCGTGGATGCCGCACGTACCGATAGGGCCCGCAGTTCATCGGCGTGAGGGGCTGACCATTTCGATTGAAATAACGTGCCAGGTAAAAATCCGTCCAGATTTGCCAAAAGGTGACAGCGAGATAAAGAGCGATTCCTGCGGTTTGCAAAGCAGGCTGCGTGAGCCCCGGACTCAAATGCCAGTGACCATAATCAAGGAACACGAGGAGGTCGAGCGCCATCAAAACCATAACCCACTGCGGTCCCTGAGGGTCCGAGTCCGTTCCCCACCATTCGTGGCGCAATGCCCTGGAGCGGAAAGCTCCAAGGCCGGAGACAACAGAATGGAACGACCCCAGCAATCGCAAACCAAAGTATGTTCCCGCAAACCAGTCAATCCGCATCCATGGGTGCGGTGACTTCCATTGAATGACGCAAGCCACCGCCAGTCCCAGATACCCCAGAGACCAACCCGTAGTCTTCACAAACATCTGCCTCATTTCAGTATTCCCTCAATCACGCGCGCGGCAACCTTCGGATCACTGCCGTAGCGCAGCTCGTAAATTGGATTCTCTGCAAGGGCAGTTAGTGAAGCGTTAACCTGTTCGTCAAATCGCCGGCCTTCCTTGAAAAGTAGGCACTCATGCAATCGTGCAAGCCCTTCCTGTGCCGAAACCTGACATAGCTCCTCGTCCCGCACGCTGCCTCGATCGAGGAAAATACTGCAGACGGGCGTTACCGCCTCTGCGCGGGCAGACTGCATCTGGCCTTTGTCAAAGCAGAAGAATGGCAAACCGCCATAAGTAGACCTGCAGGCACTCCGAAGCTCCGGAAGAAACTCAACACTCTCGGGACGAAACACAGCCGGGAAGAGATCTCCCCACACTCGAACCCCGCCACCACTCCTGTCGAGAAACACGACCTGATCCGCATGAAACTCCAATCCCGACTTTGCAGCCAGGTAAGACGCAGTCGTCTTGCCAGAATTGGGCGGCCCGAAGATAACCACACTGCGATTTCCCACTCCAACACAGGCGCCGGAGAGCATGGTCAGTCCCAAGCTGGCCGCGGTCATGCACAACAATATGTCGAGTGGTGGCCGATGTCTGAACCGCGCCTCGTCCTCAACAAAACGATCGGAGAGGAATGCCACAGCTTCAAGATTTTCCAAATCAACCGCGAGAAATCCCCTCTGTCCAATGTTGACGTATCGCAGTCCAAGGTCCGAAAAGGCTGTATACGGTACGTCGGTGGACAGCACAAGCGGATCGTGTTCGCAGATGATCCGCCACGTGAATTCGCTCAGGCCGGGCGGTGTGTGCTGATGCCTCTCGAAGAATTCCTTAGCTCGAGTGAGGATGGGCGCGTGGTTCGTCTCAACATGTATCGTCCTTCCCATCAACTGTAACTTCGCCGCATGCGGTGTCCCAGTGAACCGCCCAAGAAGGTCCGGGCGCTCACTAGCGCCCTCCCAACTGCTGGCCGCCCGCCGCATCCTCCGCGGTGACGCCCCCAGACATTGAGCGTCAATCGTACCCTTCACGATGCTCGCCATTGTCCTCCAGCCAAATGAAACTGTTCCCAATTTTCAAACGACTCGGCCAGTTGCGCAGCAATCTCCTTTGGTGCGCCGCCGTAGCGAAGCAGGAGCGGCGGCAACGAAAGAAGCTCTTCCAGAACGCCCTCCTGCCTTTCCATCGCTTCGGCAGCCTCCGGCAGCAGCTCTTTTTCCATTCGATATTTCGCCGCATTCCCCTCCATCTCCCCGATGGAAAAAACGCTCTCATCGCGCCGTTCGAGAAAAACAATCATTCGCGGCTTGCAGTAAGCGGCGCTCCTGTCTTTCTGTTCGATATGGAAAACACGCTCTCCGTCCTGGATAGCGGTCGGCTCTTGCCCGCGCAACTCGTCAAACCACTCAGCCGACTCACGTCTGAGTTTGAGCGGCCGCGGCAATCCCCAGGCCATAAACTCTCCATTTCTGAAAGAACAAAATGTCCGGTCGTCGGAAAGCAACCGGAATCCTCGCTGTGTCAGTGCCAGTGCGAGTGTCGATTTCCCTGAGCGCGACGGGCCTGCCAGGATAAGCCCGTGGCCATCCTTCGCCACGCAAGACGCGTGCAATTCAACCAACCCCGCCGACCCGCCAACAATGGATAGGAGCATCGGGAAAATGATCGTCCGCCAATATGTCTCGTCGGCAGCCATGCCGGCGGAAAACCGCCCAATCACGCGACAGGTGTGAAGATCCGCCAGCAGCGAACTATGCGAATCGAATCCCGCAAACACCAGATGTCCCAGTCCACGCACATACGGTTTTGGCCTTGCGCATTCTGTGGCCTCATGATCGTCCGCCCAAAATCGCATGGAAATCTCTACCGGCTCCTCCGACACCCCAACCGCAACAAAGGTCTGTCGCGCGGCCTGCAACAGCGATTCGCTATTCGTGGACAGTAAGCAGAGGGCGCCCGCGGCGATGAATTGCTCGCTTAGCCCGGTATTGGCATCCGTGCGAAAAAAATCGTTGCTGTGCATATTGAGAAGGTGCGATTTTCGGCCCCGCAGTAAACCTCTTCGCGGGTTCCTCGAAGCAAGTAATGTGCATCAGATTTCGCCGAAATCTTGTCACGTTTTTGTCAACTGCTTGTAACCTTTCGAGTGCCATTTTCCGCTTGCGTTTTATGACACTTTATTTACATTTCCCAGACAATTTCACACCCTGTCGGAGTTTTAATTCTCTCCGCGCCGCCTCAACAAAAAGGGTTCAGCTCACATTGCCCTGTAAGTGAGGAGGCGAAGCTGTATCGCATAGCCGGTAACCTGAGCACCGCCATGAGCGCCCTTGCAACCACACTTTCGATTACAAGCGCCCCTTTTCCCGGATCGGCGGCGAACTGGCATGCGCTCTACACCGCACCACGCCACGAGAAACTGGTCGCGAGCCTGATCAGCCGTCAGGGCATCGATTGCTTCTTGCCTCTCTACAAATCAGTACGTCGCTGGAAGGACCGCCGCAAGGAACTAGCGATGGTTTTATTTCCCGGTTACGTGTTCGTGCAAATGGCGGTAGAGAACAGGCTCCGCATATTGCAGGTTCCTGGCGTAGTCCATCTCGTTTCATTCAACGGGCAACCGGCGATATTGCCCCATGACGAGATTGAGAACCTCAGGACTCATGTGTCGCGCGCGGGAACGATCGAGCCTCACCCGTATTTGAGCGCCGGACAACGCGTACGCGTCGCCAGCGGACCGCTGCGGGGCGTGGAAGGAATCGTCGTGCGAACCAAGGATCGTTGTCGTGTCGTGTTGTCCATTCATTTGATCATGCGATCGGTCGCCGTTGAAGTAGACGCGGACGATCTCGAGTTCTTCGCGTAGCGATCCAGTTTGGGGATGGCCATGTCACTCAATTTGAATTTTCTTAAAACTCCGCTCTCCGGCATCAGGCATCTTGCGATCCTTTTAGCGCTTTGCCCGCTGGTATGCGCGCAGTGGAACGCAACGCCGAGTTTAAGGCGGGATTCATCCCCATCGAACGCTCAGTCGTTGTCCGATTTGGCTCGCGAGAATCTCAACTATGTCGCGGCCTCGTCCGACCAAATTCGTACCGTTCTCGCCAAAGATGCGGGTCTGCTGGTCGAGTTGAAACGTTGGATCGCAAAAGAAGCTACCGATAACGGACAGGTTGTACAGGAATCGAAGCTGACGGACCAGGCCATCTCCGACCGGCTGGACCGGGATACTGCGTTCCGTGCCGTCGCCACGCGCCTGCTGCAGCGCTACGGATATCTGCTACCCGCGCCCAACCCGGATTCCGATTTCGCCAAGGAGCAGGAATTCGTCTTGAAAGAGCGGGCGCGGCGACTGGTTGCCATCGAAGCCCAGGAGGATGCCGAGTCTCTGCAGCCTGACCGGCGCAACCAGGGAGGCTCGGACGTCGAGCGCACCGACACCTGCGATGTGCGGCAGGATCCAACCTGCCCGCAAACACAAAATCGAAAGCCTCGCCCCCGATCTTCAGCCGGCTATGACTCGTTGGACAATTCTCCGAAAACCACGCCAGACTTGCCGGAGATTCCTCCCTCTCCCACGCTGCGAGCGCGCATCGAGGGCCAGACTGAACAGCCTTCTGAAGCGACTTCTTCCGCGGAATTTGAGTTAGCCTCCAAATCCGCTGCTGACATTCCCATCCCATTGCAGATTCCAGAATCTTTCCCGTCAAACGGCACGGCCAGCGCCCGCACGGGTCTTGACTATCTGGAGCGAAGTGACGCGCGCATCCCGATGCCAGGTGGCGGCCCGCATAGCCAGCCCGTTCCGACGCCCGAATTCGCAGAAAGGAACGAGCCGAATCCGCGTCGCGCTGAAGGCGACGTCCCGCCGGTGAAGATGGTGCGTCCGGCAAATCCCTACGCCGACATTCCTTCGCTCTATGACATGTATGTGCAGGCATCGGCTGTTCCGCGCCCTGCGCAGCGTTTTGGTTTGGATGTTTTCCGAAACACTGCAAGCGAACCCGATGTCATTCCGATCGATTTGCCGGTCGGTCCCGATTATGTCGTCGGCACGGGCGATAGCCTCTCAATCGATTTGTGGGGCAGCGTCTCGCAGCGGCTGGTTCGCCTCATCGATCGCGAAGGGCGAATCTCTCTGCCGGAAATTGGCCCGCTCTTTGTCAGCGGCAAGAATCTCGCCGACATTCAGCAAGACGTACAACGAGCATTGCGCGCCGCCTTCCGCGACGTCTCCGCCGACGTGTCGCTCTCGCGGGTACGCACCGTGCGGGTGTACGTGGTGGGAGATGTTGCCGAACCCGGCGCATACGACATCAGCTCGCTATCAACACCTCTCAATGCGCTCTTCGCAGCTGGCGGCGTGACCGCTCGCGGATCGTTGCGCACTCTCCGGCACTCCCGCGGGAAACAACTCATTGAGCAAGTTGACGCATACGACTTGCTGTTGCATGGCATCCGGTCGGATCTCAGGCGCCTTGAAGACGGCGATACGCTGCTCGTTCCGCCGCTCGGACCTCAGGTGACGGTTGAGGGCATGGTACGGCGGCCCGGCATCTACGAACTGCTCGACGAGAAATCGCTTTCAGATGTGCTTGCCCTGGCAGGCGGAATTCTCCCAACCGCCGCGCTCAGGCACGTGGAGGTTCAACGCGTCGAAGCTCACGAAAAACGTACGATGCTCACGCTCGACCTCGCGTCCGATAATCCACACGACCGGGTTGATAAGCAACTCGATGCCTTCCAAGTGCAGGACGGCGACCAGATTCACATCTTTCCAATCGCCGCCTACAACGAAGACGCAATTTACCTGCAAGGGCATGTTCTCCGGCCCGGCCGTTATTCCTTCAAGCCTGGAATGAAAGTCACTGACCTGATCACCTCTTACTCCGACCTTCTTCCGGAGCCGGCCCCGCACTATGCGGAAATCGTTCGCCTCAATCCCCCGGATTTTCATCCGAGCGTCGAGAGCTTCGACATCTCAGAGGCACTCGCCAACCCGGCTTCTGCTCCTCTGCTGAATCGACTTGATACAGTGCGCATTTTTAGCCGTTACGATTTCGAGCGCCCGCCTGACGTCACAGTAGTCGGTGAGGTTCGAGCGCCCGGCAACTATCGCACGTCGGGCGAGGCCCACTTGCGGGATGCGGTCTATCTGGCCGGTGGCCTTACTCCCGATGCCGCTCTTGATTCTGCACAATTGTTTCGCACGCAGGCCGACGGTTCGCTCAAAATCCTAAGCGTCAGTTTGCGTGAGGCCCTGGCCGGCAATCCAATCGACAACATTGTGATGCAGTCCCGCGATCGCCTGCTCGTTCACAAGACGTTCGAGCGAGTCGACGCGCCCACAGTGAACATCACCGGCGAGGTTGCAAAGCCGGGCCGCTACCCACTCACCGGCAATATGCATGTGGCCGATCTCATCCGCGTTGCGGGCGGTCTTAAGAGGAGCGCCTTTGCCGACGATGCCGATCTCACACGCTTCGCCGTCGGTGGTAGCGCCAGTCAGCGTCTCGACGTAAAACTCGCCGCCGCGATGTCCGGAGATGCAAACGAAGACATCCCACTTCACAACGGCGATGTGCTCGCCATACGGCAATTGCCGCAATGGAATGATCTCGGTGCCTCGGTCACAGTCCGCGGAGAAGTGCAGCACCCAGCTACCTACGGCATCCAGCCCGGTGAGCGCCTGAGCTCGCTGCTGATGCGCTGCAACGGCTTCACACCGGAAGCCTATCCCTACGGTGCAGTTCTAATTCGCAGGGAGGTTCGCGAACTAGAAATGAGATCGCATCTCGAACTCGTGAATCGCATCAAGTCGGAGGAGACGTACCTGAAAACTTTGCCCGAGGGCGATGTCGATCAGAAAAACGGGAAGCTTCAAGCCATCACGCAAACCGAAACAGCTCTGCAGCAACTCGAAGCGACCCCGCCTGCGGGGCGCCTGGTGATTCATATTCCTTCTGATATGCGCAAACTCGCGAGGAGTGCGGACGATGTTCCATTGCGCGACGGGGACGAATTGCTCATTCCAAAGAAGACGAATTACATAGTCGTCAGCGGGCAAGTCTTCCATCCCACCGCGGTCAGCTTTCAGCCCGGACGTAGCGCGAAGTGGTATCTCGGACAGTCGGGCGGCTTGACGCAAATCGCTGACAAGGACGCTGTGTTCGTGATTCGTGCCGACGGCTCCGTGCTCTCGGCGAAAAACAATTCCGGTCTCTGGCTCGGCGATCCACTGAACGCGGTGCTCAAGCCCGGCGACTCGATTGTAGTACCGGAAAAAGCGCCCAAGGTAGCGACACGGAATATTGCGCCCTTGTTGCAAGCGGCGCAGGTCGCGTCTTCCCTGGCACTCACGGTTGCCTACATTCATCCGTAGTTGAGGACTGAAGTGAAGTCGGCGACCGGATGTTTGTTCTCGATGGCGCTCATGATCGCGAGCCTGAATTGCGCGTATTCGCAAGTCGGAGAACCCCGGGACTTGCCCGCAAATCAAACGATCATGTCCGCAGCTTCCCCTCACGAATACGAAAGCGTCAATCTAAGCGCAACTGATCTTGCAGCCTCGCGGGAATACTCGACCCGATTTCCGTTCGAGCACTTCGGAGATTTTGTTCGTGACCAGCGGGAAATTTGGAGCAGTCCCGCGCGCCTGCGGTTCTCGGATTCGACCTGGCTTATTCCCGCGGCCGGGATATCGGCGGCATTGTTCGCGACCGACCGGCAATACAGCGCTTCCCTGCCGCAAAATCCAGCGACTCTGGGCCACTACCGCACGGTTTCAAATTTCGGAACGGCCAGCCTGGTGGGTGCCGCCGCCGGACTCTATCTCTTTAGCTATCCCGCACACAACGAGCATTGGCGTGAAACCGGGTTTCTGGCCGGCGAGGCCGCTCTCAACACCCTGGTGACGGTTGAAGCTCTCAAATATTCGTTCCGGCGAGAGCGTCCCTATCAGGACGCGGGCGGCGGACACTTTTTCAGCGGTGGCACATCGTTTCCGTCAGAACATGCGGCGGTCGCGTGGTCGGTGGCGAGTGTGATCACGCACGAATATCCCGCCACACTTCCCAAATTGTTTGCCTACGGATTGGCCTCGGCAGTCAGCTACTCACGCGTCCGTGGCCGCGAGCACTTTCCCTCCGACGTTCTAGTTGACAGTGCCCTAGGCTACATGATCGCGCAAAGCATTTTCCGGCGCCGGCACGATGTCGAAATCGGCGGCGGGCCGTGGGAGACGCCTCACGAATTTGTCAGCGAGCCGGTGATGAAGACTCCCGCCTACATGGGTTCACCTTATGTTCCGCTCGATAGCTGGGTCTATCCAGCGATGGAGCGCCTGGCAGCCCTTGGATACCTGAAGACCGCGAGCATGGGAATCCGCCCGTGGACGCGCTCCGAGTGCGCTCGCTTGCTCGGCGAAGCGGCAGAACTCTCTCCCAACCTGGACGGCTCTCCCGAGGTGCAGGATCTCTTCAATTCTCTATCTCGCGAGTTCGCAGCCGATTCGGAGTTGATGAGCGGCGAGCAAAACATGCACGCGCAGATCGAGTCCCTCTATCAGCGCTCCGTGGGAATCGCCGGCACGCCGCTGACCGATGCTCTACACTTTGGCCAAACGATTCTCAACGACTACGGTCGTCCCTATCAGCGGGGTTTCAACACAGTTGACGGCGCCTCCGCATGGGCAACCGCCGGCCCGTTCGTAATTTACGTTCGCGGAGAGTATCAGCACTCACCGTCAGGCCCCGCGCCATCGCAACCGATACTCAATTTCATCGGCTATGTCGATGGCCTTCCTCCGAATGCACCATCCATTCCAGTCGCAAGCATCAGCCGCTTCCGTCCGCTTGATGCCTATGTCGGCATCAATCTCGGCAACTGGCAACTCTCTTTCGGACGCCAGAGCTTGTGGTGGGGCGCGGCCGACAGCAGTTCCATGCTCTATTCCAACAACGCGGAGCCGCTCAACAAAATGTTCCGCTTCAACCGCGTAAGCCCATTTCGTTTCCCATGGATTCTCAGAGGCCTAGGCGACGTTCGCCTCGATCTTTTCATCGGCCAGCTCTCGCGGCAGGAATTCATCAACAACAACGGCCTCGGTGGCATTCCAGTAGGCCAATATGGAGTCAGTCTGCATCCTCAGCCATTTCTAAGCGGGGGCAAAATCAGCTTCAATCTCAGTCCGAATCTCGAGTTCAATTTTTCCAAGACCACGCTCTACGGTGGACCGGGCAATCCTCTGACTCCAAAAACATTTTTCATGAGCACTCTCGACCTGCACACAAGCGCCAACGAGCCTCTGGGCGATGGCCGTAGCGTCGTCGACTTTTCCTATCGCATTCCGCGGCTGCGCAACTGGCTCACTCTCTATGGCGAGGGATTCAGCGAAGACGAAGTGATCCCCCTCAACACGGCAGAAAAATCCGCGTGGCAAGGCGGGCTGTATCTCGCCCGCGTACCCCGGCTTCCGCGCCTCGACCTGCGAGTCGAGGGGGGCTTCACAGTTCCCGTCGACTTCTCCACCTGCAACGGCTGCTTCTACCACAACTTTCAATACGTAAACGGATACACAAATAACGGCCAACTGATTGCAAGCGGCATAGGCCGAGCCGCGCAGGGTGAAGGAGCGTCCGCCAACTACTGGCTCAGCGCCACGAAAAAAATCGGAATCACCATGCGGCACAGAAAGATCGATCAGCAATTCCTGCCGCAAGGCGGCTCGCAAACCGACATGTCGATGAACTCCGACTTGCTGACAGCCTCCGGCTTTCGTTTCACAAGCACGCTGCAATACGAGCGCTGGTTCATCCCATTGGTTGCCGCCGCTCCGCAATCCAACATAACTGCATCATTTCAATTCAGCTTCTGGCCGCACGTACGCGCGCACTGAGAACTCGATATGCCCGGCTCTCCAATTCGCGTAACGCCTGAACAGGAAATCTCGGCCTCGACCGTCTTCGCCGAGCGCACACGCCTCGCCGCCTATGACGAGCAAGAAAATCCCTCGGCTTTCGATCGTCTCCGCCTTCTGCTCGACCGTCGTTTCTTCCTCCTCAAGTTCACCGCGTGCGGGCTGGTGTTCGCCACCCTGCTCGCGTTCATCATCCCCGTACGCTACGAATCGCGCACGCAACTCATGCCCCCGGATAGCGACGGCTCCGGCCTGGCCTCACTGCTTGCGATGGCGGGCAGATCCGGCAGCAGCCTCGGCGCGTTTGCCGGCGATCTGCTCGGCGTAAAGACCTCAGGCGCGCTCTTCATCGGCATCCTCCGCAGCGAGACAGTCGAAGACCGTATTATCGACCGCTTCGATCTCAAATCCGTTTACAGCGTGAAGCGAATGCAGGAAGCGAGACGCCGCCTCGAGGAGAACACTGAAATTTCCGAAGACCGCAAAAGCGGCATCCTCGCGATCGGCGTGACGGACCATAGCCCGCAACGCGCCCGCGCCATTGCCCAGGCTTACGTCGACGAACTTGATCGCCTCGTTGCCGAACTGAACACCTCCGCCGCTCATCGCGAGCGTGTTTTCCTCGAAGAGCGTCTCAAGACAGTGAAACAGGATCTCGATGCCTCGGCAAAGGAGTTCAGCCAGTACGCGAGCCAGAACACCGCCATCGACATCAAGGAACAGGGCAGGGCGATGGTGGAAGCCGCGGCCGCACTGCAAGGCCAGCTGATCGCGGCGCAGTCGCAACTCGAAGGCCTACGTCAGATCTACGCCGACAGCCACGTGCGCGTGAAAGCCGTCCGCGCACGGATTGCCGAACTTCAGAAAAAACTCGAGGAGATGGGCGGAGGCGATCTTTCTACCCCTGCCAATCCAGACGGCAACACACTCTATCCTTCAATCCGAAAATTGCCTCTCCTCGGTGTCCGCTATGCTGAGCTCTATCGCAATAACAAGATTCAGGAAACGGTCTTCGAACTCCTGACACAGCAGTGTGAGTTGGCCAAAGTGCAGGAGGCCAAAGAGACGCCAAGCGTAAAGATCCTCGACGCCGCCAAGGTTCCAGAAAAAAAATCTTTCCCTCCGCGTCTGCTCATCATCTTCCTCGGCACGTTCTTTTCTTTCATGATCGGTACGCTTTGCATTCTCGCGCAAGCGAGTTGGGACAATCTCGACTCCGCGCATCCCGGAAAACAGTTGGCGCATGACACCTACCGCACAATCAAATCCGATCTTGGGCTTCACTCCGGCGATGGCTCGCGTTTTCAGCATGTCCGCGACAAACTCTTTCGTCTCAAACGCGCTTCGCACAAGAACGAAATCTGATTTCATTCCGCAACGTTAAGGAGCACCAATGAGAATCCTGGTCTTGGGTGGCGACGGTTATTGCGGTTGGCCGACAGCTTTGAATCTTTCCAACCGTGGCCATGAGGTCGCCATTGCCGACAGCTTTTGCCGCCGCGCATGGGATCACGAACTCGGCGCGCAAACTCTAACGCCAATTCGCCCGCTGACCGACCGCCTGCGCACTTGGGGTCGCCTCACCGGAAAGCAGGTCGAGAGTTTCGTCGGCGACATCCTCGACTACCACTTTCTTTCGAGCGTGATGGAAGCCTTCGCGCCAGACGCTCTCGTGCACTTCGCCGAGCAGCGTTCAGCGCCCTATTCGATGATCGACCGGCAACACGCCGTTTTCAGCCAGGTCAACAACGTCGTCGGAACTCTAAACGTGCTCTTCGCTATCAAGGAATTCGCGCCTGACTGTCATCTGGTCAAGCTCGGCACAATGGGCGAATACGGCACGCCCAACATCGACATCGAAGAGGGCTACATCCGCATCCAGCACAACGGACGCGAAGATGTCCTGCCCTTTCCCAAGCAGCCTGGCTCGTTTTATCACCTCTCCAAAGTCCACGACAGCCACAACATCCACTTCTGCTGCAAGATTTGGGGTATTCGCGCCACCGACCTGAATCAGGGTGTGGTCTACGGCATCGTCACCGACGAAACCTCCATGGATGAAGCGCTCGTGAATCGTTTCGATTACGACGAAGTGTTCGGGACAGCCCTCAATCGCTTCTGCGTGCAGGCCGCCATCGAGCATCCGATCACCGTCTACGGCAAAGGCGGCCAGACACGCGGCTTCCTCGATATTCGCGACACCGTTCGCTGCATCGAACTCGCCTGCCTGAATCCTCCGGCGCGCGGCGAGTTCCGCGTCTTCAACCAATTCACCGAGCAGTTCTCCGTGCTCGAACTAGCCGAGATGGTTCGCGTCGCCGGAAGCCGATTCGGCCTCAACGTCCGCGTCCAGCATCTCCCCGATCCCCGCGTCGAAGCCGAGGAGCATTACTACCACGCGAAACATACGAAGCTGACTGAACTTGGCCTGAAACCGCACCTGCTCTCCGAGTCGCTCGTCGATTCGCTCGTCAACATTGCCCTCGAGCATCGCGACCGCGTCGACGCCTCACTGCTCCTCCCGCGCGTCAACTGGCGCAACAGCCGCAACGACCGTAAAGCGAAACCCGCAACCGTCGCGGTGGCTGCTGACTAAATCACCACGCACGCCATGTTGAAGTCAGCTGCAAACCCCGCCGAGCCGTCGCCAAAATTTCCCTTCGCTGAGCGCTGGGCCAGCCTGCTTCGCTCCGCATTACTGTGGGATTCCGTTAGCTACTTCGCGAGCAAGATCGTTCCCGGCCTCATGGGCTTGATCTCGGTTCCGGTCTTCATTCGTCTGATCGGACTCGATCAATACGGGCGATTTGCTGTTGCCGTCCCGATTCTTATGGCGGTCGGAGGCGCTAGTTCGGGGTGGTTGGCACAAGGGCTGTTGCGCTTTCATCCGATTGCGAGCGATCCGGTCGAAAGACGTCTGGCCTTCGATCGCGCCGTCACGGCAGCAACCCTCGCGACCGTCTTTGTCACCTGCATTGCCCTGGCATCCGCTCTCGCCGGATTGCGCACGTCGCTTCTTGCGGCACTCGCATCCCTGGCGTTCTGCCTCTCGTTTGTGACATACACGGTAGCGCTCGCGAAATTTCAAGCCCGCCTTCAGCCGGCGATGGTATTGCGTCGCGAGATCGTACGTTCCGCAGGTTGTTTCATACTCCCTGTCGCTTTCATTCTGCTCGCAGGTCGCAAGCAATTTGAACTCCTGCTTCTCGGTCAGGCCTTCGCCTACGAGATCGCGCTGCTCTCGGGCCCACACTGGTTTAGGCAAGGAAAGCAAGACAGCAATCCCGGCCTTCACCTTCCTGAAGCAGTCCCCGTCCCGTCCTCGCCCGCGAGTCAGACCATCGCGCAACTCTTGCGATTTGGCTGGGCAATCGGTCTCTGGCTGCTGCTCTCGCAGGCCTTGCCGGTCATCGATCGATGGACGATCCAGAAATTTTCCGGCTACGCAAGTGCCGGCGTCTACGCCTCGCTTTACGAAGTAGCAATACGCTCGTTCTCGTTTCTCGTCTTTCCGCTTACTCAAGCCGCTCATCCGAGAATCATGCGCGCATGGAATGAAGGCCGGTTGACCGAGTCGTATCGCATCATCCGCCATTCTGTGCAGTCGCAACTCGTCATTTTTGTGGGCGCATTTGCCGCGGTCGTTGCAGGCGCGCACCCCATCACTCGAATCATCGTCGGGTACGACGATACGGCCGCCGCGCACCTGTTGCCGGTACTCTTCGTAGGCGGCTTCCTCTGGCAGTTCGCACTTCTGATACACAAGCCGCTCGAAATCGAACAGAGAACCGGCGCCATGCTCGCCGCCATGGCTGTCATCGTCGCGCTCAATCTCGTCGCGTGTTTTGAACTCGTTCCGCGCTTCGGATACGCCGCAGCCGCTTACATCCTCGTGTCATCCGCGTGCGTTTATATCGCGCTTGTCCTCTGTATGACGCGTTTCGGCGCACTCCGCAATTTTCAACCACTCCCCGAGCCGCAATGGGATTCCTGTGATTGACGCAATCGCATCTCCCTGGCTGCCCTATCTCATACTTGTTGCAGTTACGGCGCTCGCCCGCCTGCTCTGCGGCAGTTGGTTTGCCCCCGCGGCCTTTGTCGGGTTGGTGTGGTCATTCTTCATCGGAGTTTGCCTGATCCTTACTCAATATCCGGTGCCCGGTCGCGGAATGTGGATGTTGGTTTTGCTTGTCGTTGCCATCCAACTGGGCGCTTTGGTCGTCCATCAACTTCGGCCGCGAGACTCGGGCTCGTCTCTTGTGACCTCCGTCCACGAATTTGAGGCGCTGGTCGTCCCATGCCGCCGATACGGGCTTATCTGCACCGCAATTGCCTTGGTGGGCTGCGTCTACTTTCTCTTCACCAGCCTCGTGGAATTCGATCTTCCCTTCACAGGGCTTTCCGTACTTGAAGTCGGCGCCCGTTGGACTCTGCTCCGCTATGACGACGTGTATGAACCCTGGTCCGTGCGGTTGCTTATAATGTGGCTGCATCCAGCCGCGCTACTTGGAGGGATCCTGTTCGCGTGCAGTCTCACGCGTCTCAATCGGCTGGTCGCGGCCATCACGCTTTTGCCGGCCTTCGCATATGGCTTCCTGACTGGAGCGCGGGCCGCCATCCTTCTCGGTCTGACTTGTTGGGTCAGCGGATATGTCGCTCTCCTCTGCATTCGTAGTCGCGGCCGTCTCCACTTGTTCAGCGCGAAACGTATTAGCAGCTTGCTTCTTTCTGCCGCAGTAATGGTAGTGGTGTTTCTTGCCATTGACGGCGTGCGGGATTCAAAGTGGTATCAGGGTTTCGTAATTGATGTTCGGGAACAGAAACTCGCGACATACATTTTCGGATCGCCAGCCGCCTTCGCCGGTTGGTACGCGCATGCCGACGCCGCGCCCCCGCTCTGGGGCGCGCGGACCTTCGCCGGGGAATTCGATCTCCTCGGAATCAAAAGCAGAACCATTGGAACCTACACGGCGACGTCGAATGTCACCTCAGGCGCCGACGCGACGAACGTCTTCACAATTTTCCGGGGCCTGATCGAGGACTTTACGCCCTATGGCGCATTGCTGATTGCGGCCATCATCGGTGCCTTTGCGAGCTGGGCATTTGGAGCCCTCACGATAACTGCCAGTGGCGCTCTTCTGGGTCTCTCCGCCTTCTATGGAGCTATGCTCATCAGTCCTCTCTGGTCGCTTTTTACGTTTAACGGCGCGACGCTCGCATGGATAGTTGCGTGGTGCGTTATCAGCAGAGCTAATCGAGAGTCTCAGGTTTTCTCTCTGTCTTCGCATGGCCGTCAGGTCCCGTGTCAATGATTGCGAACTCCAGGGCGCTTATCATTACGGTCAATTTCCGCCACGTGGACTGCACGCTTCATTTTCTAAGAAGCACTGCCGCCTTGGAAGGATTCGGCAACTGCCATCTTGTGATCGCCGACAATAATTCCGGAGACGGCTCTCGCGAGCGCATCCAGGAAGCCATCTCCGGCCGCAATAATGTTGAGTTGCTCGCACTTCCCAACAACCGCGGATACTTCGGCGCCGCCAAGTTAGCTTTGGAAGGTTATCTGGCGAATCACAGCATGTCCGACTGGGTGATTGTCTGCAACAACGATATCGTCTTCAATTCCCCGGCATTTCTGGACAAGCTTCTGGCGCATGACCCGCACGGTGCCGGAGTTCTCGCGCCTGCCGTCATCTCCAGTCTCACCGGTTTTGATTCGAACCCGATGATTCTCCACCGTCCCGGAAGACTCCGTCGGCTGCGTTACCGTTTTTTCGTTTCGAATTATTATGTCGCGTGGCTGGTGCAGTGGCTCGCGCCTTTTGTGCGCAAAGGTCGGAAGCGCTGGCGCGGCGGGGATGGTAAGCGCGCGACGAGTCCAACGCAAATCTATGCGCCCCACGGCTCGTTCCTCATTTTTAGCCGCAGGTATTTCGAAGCAGGCGGCGTCATCGACGACGGAGCTTTTCTTTACGGCGAGGAGATCGGTGTCGCCGAAACCTGCCGCCGTCTTGCCTTGCCCGTCATCCACGATCCCGCGTTGCAGGTTACACACCACGACAGCCAGACCACCGGCCGCATGCTGACGCGCAAAAGCTACCTGTTACAAAAAGAGGGCCTTCGCTACTCGCTTGGCAAATATCTGGGGTCAAGCCGTGGCGCTTAAAATTCTGATCGCAACCGCGACCGTCGTTGCCTACACATGGGTCGGCTATCCCGCGCTGCTCTGGTTCATGAACTCGCTGCGCGGGAGTCGCAAAACGCCAGTCCTGGTGAAGAATTCTCCGTTTGTCTCCATCGTCATCGCCGTACACAACGAGCAGGCTACAATCGCGGACAAACTACGCAATTGTATCGATCTCACCTATCCGCACGACCAACTCGAGATCGTCGTAGCCTCCGACGGCAGCACTGACCGCACATCGGAAATCGTGCACGAGTTCGCCGCGCGAGATGCGCGCATCCGCTGGATCGAAAGCGATAGCCGAGTAGGCAAAAGCGGTGCACAGAACCTCGCGTCCACCGCGGCGAAGGGAGATCTCCTCCTTTTCACGGATGCCAGCACCACCCTGCCGCCGTCGTCGCTGAAGAAAATGCTGGACAATTTCGCTGATCCCAAAGTCGGTCTCGTGACCGCAACCGTCTTTTTCGGCCATCCGCAGGACGCCGTCGAACAAGGTCAGGGATTCTATTGGCGCTACGAACTCCTGCTCCGCAACGCTGAATCTGACCTCGGAATTCTGGCGACCGGCAGCGGCCAAGCCCTGCTAGTTCGCCGCGAACTCTTCCGTCCCTTGCCAAGTTGCTACGGCGACGACTGCATCATGCCCCTCGACGTTCGCCTCCAGGGCTATCGAGTCGTTCAGGACCGCGAAGCGATTGTCTTCGACACCATGCCGCACAGCATCGAAGGAGAACTCCGCGCCCGCATTCGCATGACCGCCAGAAACTGGGCCGGCACCCTCGCAAGGCCAGCCCTGCTCAATCCGCTGCGATTCCCGCTGACATCTCTCGGTCTCGTCTCGCATAAACTTCTGCGCTGGCTCACTCCATTCTTTCTGTCCGCCATGCTCATCGCGAGCGCGCTGTTAGCCCTCCAGGGAGGCGCGTCGATTTTGTTGTGGACTCAACTGGCCTTTTACGCGTCGGCAATCGTCGGATGGCAGCTCGCAACGAAAAAGAAGCCTGCTTACGTCTTCGGCTATTCCTTTTCTTTCTGCCTCGCGAACGTCGGCTTCCTGCTCGGAATTGTGAAAGCTCTCCGCAATCAAAAAATCGTGGCCTACGAGCGAGCCCTTCCCTGACCCATGTCGAGCACAGCGCAACAGTCACGCACAGCACACGGCGAAATCGAGCGCCTGCGCCAGGTTTACGAAGATCGCATTCAGTCGAAACATGCGTCGAGATATTCGCGCGCCAATCCCGGCCACCTCTACGCCTTGCAAGAGCGCGAAGCCACGATGGCCGCGTTGTTTCATTCCATCGGCGTTGACTCGCTGGCCGGGCTGCGCATCCTCGACGTGGGCTGCGGCTCCGGCGCAACTCTTCGTCAATATCTCGACTACGGTGCAAGTCCGGAGCAGTTGTGGGGCATCGATCTTCTTCCAGTTTTCGCCGAAAAAGCGCGCAGTCTGAATCTCCAGGTGACCGTTGGCAGCGCTTCCGATCTTCCCTTTCCTGATTGCAGCTTCGATCTCATCTCCCAGTTCACGCTCTTTACCTCAGTGCTCGACCCCGGAATGAAGCGCCAGATCGCCCATGAGATGGATCGCGCGCTAAAACCCGGCGGAAAGCTCCTCTGGTACGACTTTGCCGTCGACAATCCAAACAACCCTAACGTCCGCGGCGTGCGGCTAGCCGAAGTGCGGAGTCTTTTCCCCGGCTACTCCATAACCAGCCGCCGCATCACGCTAGTGCCTCCGCTCGGCAGAATGCTCGGCCGTCTCGGTCCCGCAGTTTATTTGCTCGTGTCCAGGGTTCGTTTCCTGTGCACTCATTACCTCTGCCTGCTGGAGAAACAGCAATGATCCAATCTTTTAAATACACCGACCGCGAAGGTCCCGTCTATGCGTGACAAATTCCTTCCCTTCTCCGCTCCATCAATCGGCGAAGACGAAATCATCGAGGTCGTTAATACTCTCCGGTCCGACTGGATCACGACCGGCCCCAAGGTCAAGCGCTTCGAAGCCCAGTTCGCCCAATTCGTGCACGCCCCCGACGCGCTCGCGGTCAACTCGGGTACGGCGGCGCTGCACCTCTCGCTGCTCGCCCTCGGAATCGGCCCTGGCGACGCGGTCATCGTTAGCTCACTGACCTTCTGCTCCGCAGTGCACGTAATCGAGCATGTCGGCGCCACGCCCGTTCTCTGCGACGTTGAACGTGACACCCTGAATCTCGACCCGCGCAAAATCCGTCAGCAGATCGAGAATGCCGAAAAGCACCTCGGCCTGCGCGTGAAGGCCATCCTGCCGGTCCATCTCTACGGACATCCCTGCGACCGCGATGCCATCCTCAAAATTGCAGCCGAGCGTCATCTCGCGGTCATCGAAGACGCCGCGCACTCTCTACCCGCCTCATATAAAGGCCACTGTATCGGCTCTCTCTCCGCCACCGACAGCGTTCCGGTCCTGACCTGTTTTTCTTTTTACGCGACAAAAAATCTGACCACCGCCGAAGGCGGCATGCTCACCGGCCCCAAAGTCTTGCTCGATGAGGCTCGCCGCTGGATGCTGCACGGCCTGAGCCGCGACGCCTGGAAGCGCTACAACGCAAGCGGATCTTGGCTCTATGACGTAACCTGCCCGGGCTACAAGTACAACATGACCGACATTGCCGCCGCCCTCGGCATTCACCAGTTGAAGAACCTGCCACAGTCGCATGCGCGCCGCTCCGAAATCGCGCAGGCCTACAACTCCGCATTCGCCTCTCGCGATGAACTCGAAATCCCTACCGAGCGCATCGATGTCCGCCACGCCTGGCACATCTATGAACTGCGCTTGAACCTCGATCGTTCCGGAATCTCGCGCGAGCGATTCATCAACGAGATGCACAACAGAAACGTAGGCTGCTCGGTCCATTTCATCCCGGTTCATCTCCTCAGCTACTATCGCGACAAATATCGTTTCGAACCCGAAGGTTTTCCAATCGCATTTCGGGAGTATCAGCGCCTGGTCTCATTGCCCTTGTCCGCCGGTATGTCAAACGAGGATGTCGAAGATGTGATTGAAGCAACAATCGGCATTCTCGAAGAAGCCAAGCCCACACAGCCATTAAGGACACCCAATGTCATCAGCGCTCAAACCAGTCCTGCTGCGTGAACATTTCGTCATTTCCCGAGCCACCGGCGCGTTCCGGCGCGCTTTCGATGTGCTGTGCGCAGCGGCTGGCCTCCTCGTTCTCTCGCCAGCCTTCTGCGCGATCGCCATCGCGATCAAGCTCGACGACGGAGGCGCCGTTTTCTACGCGCAAGATCGGGTGGGAAAAAATTTCCGCATCTTTCGTCTCTATAAGTTCCGGAGCATGATTGCCAACGCCGACCGCGAGGGCCTGCTAACCTCCTCGCAAGACACTCGCGTCACTCGCATCGGCCGCTTTCTGCGGCGCCACAAACTCGACGAACTCCCGCAACTCTTCAATGTCCTGAAAGGTGACATGCAGTTCGTCGGAGCCCGGCCGGAGGTGGAGAAATACGTGAAACTATTTCACGCGCAATACGCGCTGATCTTGCGCGGTCGCCCCGGCCTCACCGATCCCGCGACCCTGGCCTATCGCCACGAAGACGAGATTCTCTCTTCTCTTCATCTCGAGCGCCAATACATCGAAAAGATTCTTCCGGAAAAAATCAGGCTCTCGCTCGAATACCAGCAGCATCGCACTCTTTTGTCCGACATTCGCGTTTTGCTCGGAACTGCATTCCCGCCGCTCGGATAGCTCACCACATCCCAGGCCACTCACAAAGTCATATGAAAGTCATCCATCTCGCCCAGACGCTGCTTCGCAAGAACTCATGGTTTGTCGGGGTATTCCAGGCCGCACTGATCTTCCTCTCGCTCGTTCTCCTGTGGTTCCTGATGTTCGACTACACGCTCCGCCAGCGACGCACGCTCCTTCTGGCCGCGTGTCTACTCGTCGCGATCCGCATGTCCATGATCGCCGCCTTCGGCCTCTTGCACGGCTGGTGGCGCTACACCGGCCTGAGCGACACGCTCGACGTGGCAAAATGTGTTCTCTCCGGCTCGGCAATCTTCGTCGTCGTGGCGCAATTCATTCCGCGCATGGTCTACTTTCCGCGCCAGCTCTATGTCCTCGAGCCGCTCCTGACCGGCGGCATCCTGATTGGCGTCCGCATCATCTCGCGTGTACTGGCCGAGTCCATCCGCCAGGATCTGACCTCGGCTCGCCAGGTTCTTCTCATCGGCGCGGGCGTCGGCGCACAAACAGTCGTCCGCGAAATCGGCAGGCCGGGCAGCGACTTTGCACCCATCGGATACGTCGACGACGACCGCTCGAAGCTCGGCCTCAGAATCGAAGGCCTTCCCGTCCTCGGCACGATCGACCAGTTGCCGGACCTGGTCATCACCTACCCAATCGATGAAGTCTTGATCGCCGTGCCCTCAGCCTCGTCGCGCGATATGCAACGCTTCGTCGAGATCTGTGAACGTGCCCAAGTGAAGTTTCGAACGGTCCCGGCCCTCCGCGATGTCATAGCACAAAGAGCGAGCATCAGCGACTTCCGCGATGTGAAAGTAGACGATCTGCTCGGCAGAGATCCCGTCGAAATCGATCTGCAATCTCTCCGCAGCGCGATCCATCGCCAGACCGTGCTCGTGACCGGAGCCGCCGGCTCCATCGGCTCCGAAATCTGCCGGCAGCTTCTGGAGCATGAGCCTGCGGTTCTCATCTGCGTCGACCTCAGCGAAACCGGCATGTTCTATTTGGAAAAAGAGCTGCTCCCGCGCTCCGGCAAAACTCGATTGAAGTGCCACATCGCCGATGCCGGAAATCAGAGGCGCATCGAAGCGATCTTCGAAGAGGGCAAGCCGCACGCCGTCTTCCACGCGGCCGCCTACAAGCACGTGCCACTAATGGAAGATAACGTTTCCGCCGCAGTGCAGAACAACGTCTTCGGCCTGATGAATCTCCTCGAAGTCGCCATCGGCCACAATTGCCGGCGCTTCGTTCTCATCTCTTCCGACAAGGCCGTCAACCCCACCAGCGTCATGGGAGCCACCAAGCGCATCGGCGAGCTCATCATCGCGTATCGGCCAACGAATGGCATGCGCTGCCTGTCCGTCCGCTTCGGCAACGTTCTCGGCTCTAGCGGCAGCGTTATCCCAACCCTGCAGCAGCAGTTAAGAAAAAATGAGCCGCTCACGATCACCCACCCCGGCGTAAAGCGTTTCTTCATGACAATTCGCGAGGCGGTCTCTCTCGTGCTGCAGGCGTCCGTCATTGGCGAGAAAGGCGATACGCTGGTGCTCGATATGGGCGAACCGCTCATCATCGTCGATCTCGTTCGTACTCTCGTAAAACTTTCTGGCCGCACCGAGAAGCAGGTCGCCATTCAATACACGGGTTTGCGCCCCGGCGAAAAGTTAATCGAAGAACTCTTCTATGAACACGAGCAAGTTCAAGAAACATCGTTCGCCAAAATTAAGCGAGCCCGAGGTCCTGCCCGTGACTGGGATTCACTCGTAGAAAAGCTGGAAGACCTGGAAAGCACACTCTTCGTCACCGAACCGGAAACAATTCGAGCCAAGATCGCTGAAATTCTCCCCGAGTATCGCTGCGATTCTGATAATTCGGCCAAACCAGCAGCAGCAGAAATCTGGCCAACCCCAGTGGACCGCAGCGTAGCCTGAGCACGTCCAGTGCTCGAAACGTGAGGCTGCCCCATCCTGAACATCGCGTCCCCTGCTATGTTTTTTGGGGAGGTGACTTACTTTGAATGCGGCCGATTGACTCGAATCTCGACCCACCGCTGAGCCGGCTACTCTACCGCTGAGACGAGCAGTTCGTCCGCGCCGGCCGGTTCGCAAAGCGATCCTGAATCCATGCCATCTGATCCCGCACCGAGTCGCCTATCACTCCCGCAGGATTGCCTTCCGGATAGCGCTGAAAAAACAGGTGGTCTCCCTCGCTGCACATGCGCCGGATCGCTTTCATCGTGGCGACCAACCGCGCTCCTTCCTCCCCGCTGACGATCAACAGTGGAGCATCCGCGGGCAACTCGCCCAGCCGGTTGCGGCTCAGGTACTCCTGTAGGAATTTGTTGCTCTGCCATTTAGGCGCAAGCATTCCCGCAGCTGCCGCCTTCCCTGTCCCTGCGACTCCACATTCCTCTCCCTCTTTCTCGTAAAGCGGCATCGCCTCAGCACTCAGAATCTCTTCGGGTTTGAAGTGCGGATTGAGTGCCTTGATGCCGTGCGCCAAAAGCAGTGGCAGATCCGGCGCTGGCGACGCAGTTGGACCCAACTCGTCCTCAAGATCCGCGACCTGAGAAATCGCGACGCTTCCCAGAAAATTCCCGCCCCGGTTCCCATGTTGCAATTCCGCAACGCGCACCGCAGCCATCGCTCCCTCGCCGATTCCCATCGCAACCCACCGTGAGCCCACTCCCTTCACCGCGCTGCGCGCTGCTGCAACCGAGTCGATCACGTTGAAGGCATTCGATTCCGCGTCCGCAAACCCATTGGGAAAATTTGTCCCCAACCCGGCGTAGTCGGTCGCCACAACCGCATATCCGAGATTCGCGTACATCGACAGAAAGGGCACACCGTCCAGGTTGCGCATCAGCGATGGAGCGCACATCCGTGCAATGCCGCCGATGGCGTGCGCCCACGAAATCACAGGCCATCCGCCATCCGGAGCTTTTCCGCCCGGATAGAGCACCACGCCCGACGACGCGACCAAATCCCCATTCGCTGCTCGCGAGTAATAAAGGATGCGTGTCGCCAGTACATTCACCGGCAACTTGTATTCATCAAACGGGGTCGCTCGAATCAGCTGCCCAGGTTTTCCAGGAGGCAGCGGTGAAGGCGTGTCATAGAACTTGGTCAGTGGAAGCCGCGAATAAATTTCCGCCCGTTTCCGCAAAGAAGTGGGTTGAGGATTCGTTGTTTGCGCGCGCAGACAGCTCACGAAGCAAAGCAGTAGAGCCGCCAAGCCACGCCCCCACCGCGAAATTTGATGAGTTAACATGGGCACGCGCACTGGACCTCCGTGCGGCTCCTTGACCTCTCTCGAAAATTGCCCCCGACCGTAGCGCCCCCGTCTCGGCGGCGGTTATGTCGGCGTCCCGCCGCCATCCGTGTGTAGTTATTTTCATGCTCGGTTGTGAGCGCTTTGCTGCTCACGAACAACTTCATAGTCCGAGTTCCCCTGCCTCAAAGTATTCTACGTCCCGTCCGCCAGTCGGCTGAAAGCGCGTCCTGGCCCGACTCTCGGACCCCCTTGTCCTCTACGAAACCCCAGCGAACTCGGCGGTTAACCGCTCCGTGAGCGTTCTCGCCTCCGTAATCTGAATCCGCAATCTGCAATTGCCCTCAATCTTTTTCCCGCGCCCGCAAATATTCCTCGACTTCTCTCTTCCCCTCATGCCGCGCCCAATCCGCGGGCGTCCCATGCCAAAGGATGTCCTTGATATCGAGTCGCGCCCCGCACTCGACCAGCAACCGAACCATCTCTAAGTTACCTCTGGCCGCTGCTTGGTGCAGCGGTGTCGTGTGCGAATGGCCGCCTACCGGGTTGTAGCGGTTAGGATTCTCTCCGGCATCGAGCAGGGTCCGTACAACTTCAACCCGCCCATAATCCGCTGCGGCGCTAAGCGCGAGATGCCGCTCATCGCTGCTGGCTCCCGGCAGTAACTGCCGGAACTCATCGAAGCGCCCCAACGTAGCGGCAACGACCAGAGTCATTCGCGCGCCATGCCCAAGCAGCGCGTGCACTGCTTCTTTTTCTCCATGCAAGGCAGCGGCCTGAATGGCGGCGTTCGCATCCGCTCCTCGCTCGCATAGCAAGTCAATCAGCGGTAGCTGCTGCCCGCATTCGCGCGGAACTCTGCCAGTAGCCACCAGTTCCAGCGTTTCATTCAGTGCAGACTGATCGCCATCCGCGCCGCCATCCAGAATTGCAGTCGCCACCTCCACGATGTTTCCCGGAAGAGTCTCATGGCGAACCGGATTCCCGGCGACAAACTCCAGCAATGTGGGATTGTGAAAATAGTTCCATCCTTCAAAGGCAACGTGCTGGTGAACCAGCCTCGGGTGCTCACGCAAGTAATCCCGTAGCCCCGCCGCATCCCCCGCATCGATCATGTCAACCGCTCGCCGAAAAACTCCATCTTCAATCCGCTCGTGATGCGGCAAATCGAGCCGATCGGTGAGCGTCGGATTTTCGATGTGCCGCTTCAGCCGGGCCCAACTCGGAAATCCGGACTCCCGAGCGACAGCCAATTGCGCGTCCGCAAGTTTGACTGTCGTGTCGAAAATTTCGGCATCGCTTAACGGCCGCAACCGGGGATGAAATTCCCGCAAGCGCTGCGCCGCCGATGGCATCCGCGCCGCGTGCTCCTTCATCAGGTCTTTTGCTTGATATTTGAGATGCTCGAGGCTGGGATTCGTTGGCAGTTGTCGTACAGGCATGGCGAACTTCCTTTCATGAGCCCGAGGTCCGCACTGACGGGCAGAAAGTAAGTTCGTAATTCTGGATTTTGAAAGCCAAGGTGGACTTCTGTCCTTTCCGCGGACCGGATGCGCCCTCAGCGCAGCCGCAATCTTACAGCATTTGCACCTCCTGGCGGAGCGATCCGAAAGCCGCTTGCAAGTCTGTCTGGATTTTCATCCATTCTCCCGAACGAGTAGTGCATTGAAATAACGGCTGCTGAAAAAGTGGCCGATGTCGACTCGACCGTGGAAGAGCGGCCCTTCAGGGTGGCCCTCGTCGTCCAGAATTGTGCGGCTTTAAGCCACGGTGCCCGAAGCGGCGAAATAAAGGCTCGTTTATGCGGATTTCTCCTCGAACCTCCCCTCGGAAGATCCTCTGACCAGAATTTTCTTGACCCAACCGCAGACCGCGCGAAAATAGAAGTAGGCGCAGAAAGCGCCGAGCCAGACTCGCTCTTTGAAAATTCAAGATCCGGAGGGAATTGATCGACGGTTGTGGCGTGAGAGGTTGAGAGGTCGACGTAAGTCCTTGTTTTCTTATATTTTGCATGCAACCATCTATTTATCAATATTTTGCAGCAATCGATGCCTTGGAAGACCGGAAAAGTTGGAATTTCGAGCTATAACTGTTGCATAATCAATATTTTACGAATAACTCCTTTAAATAGAAGATTTTACAGACCAATAAATTGAAAAATAACCGAAAGCAAGGCTTAACCATAAGTTGCAAAAAGACTTACAAGAAGTAAGTCTAAGTCTTTATTTCGGAAGATTTTGAGAGGATAGTTATTCTAACCAATTGATTTTATTAGATCGGTCTTCGACAGGGGGGGAGCGGGGTCCCAAATACTAGCTAGGTAATCTCACAGGAGGCTGGGTCTTCGAACAGTTTCAGGAAAGACACTCCATCCCGCCAGCAAAGGTACGCAGAACGCGTCCTTCGCAGTCGAGCACGAGAAAATCGGCGTCCGCGCCAGGGGCCAGTACACCTTTATTATTGCTGCCCAAAACTAGGGCCGGATTCCGACTGGCAGTCGCCACCGCCTCGCTTAGTTCCCATCCCGCAAATTTTGCAAGATTGCGAACGGCGGCATCCATGGTCAGAACGCTCCCAGCCAACTTTCCCCCAGATTCGCACCGCCCGCCTTTGACTTCTACCTCCATCGATCCGAGATGGTAGCGCCCGTCAGGCTTGCCCGTTGCGGAAATGGCATCGGTAATAACGACAGTTTTTTCCCGGCCCTTCGTATGCGCAATCAGCTTCACGATTGCGGGATCGAGATGAATACCGTCCGCAATCAAGTCGGCAGTGACGAGGTCATTCGTAAGAAGGCTGCCAATGATTCCCGGATCGCGGTGTCCAAGCGGCCGCATCGCATTAAAGGTGTGAGTGGAATGGCGCGCTCCAGCGGCAATTGCGCGTTCGGTAGTCTCGAAATCGGCATCCGAATGCCCGAGACTGACGCACACGCCGCGCTCAACAGCCGCTGCGATCAACTCGATCGCGCCATCCAGTTCAGGAGCGATCGTCATCATGCGGATGCGCCCACGAGCGGCCTGCCACAGCCGTTCAAGAGTTGAAATCGTCGGCGGCAGTAAATCCTGCGGCGGATGAACGCCGCGGCGAGCGTGACTGATGAAGGGCCCCTCAAGATGTATGCCCAGCGGCTGCGCTCGGCCGGCAAAGGATTCTCGAGACGTTGGCCGACCAGTCAAAGCGCCGCGCATCTTCGTGCGATCCATTTCGCGTGCCTCGATCGCGCCCGCAAGCCGCTCCAACGCGCGCAGCGTGGTATCGAGCGGAGCAGTGACGGTTGTTGGAAGATAACTCGTCACCCCATGCCGCGCAAGAAGGCGTTCAATCGCCGGCAACGCGTCGGCATCGTCGTCCATGACGTCGAAGCCGCCACCCCCGTGGATGTGGAGATCAAAATAGCCAGGCGCAATCACAGCGCGGCCGAAATCGACGATCGCCGCTGCTGAACGCGCGGAGTCTTGTACATACGCGGCCGCAGGGTCGGCCGAAACGACGGTGCCCCCATCGACGAGCAAAACGCCGCGGTCAATCGCACCTCGCGGCGATAGGACAGTAGCAGCGGTGAATGCCGGCATGGAAGAGACGGATAAAACTCGCAGCAGTAGTTTCTCAGATCAGGCCAGCCTCGCGGCGAATAAATCGGCCCTGCCGCCGAATGTTATACTATTGTCGTCCAACCGATTGCGGTCCAGCGATCGAAACTGCATCCTGCAGTCGTCGGGGAGTGGCTCAGCCTGGTAGAGCACCTGGTTCGGGACCAGGGGGTCGGAGGTTCAAATCCTCTCTCCCCGACCAATATTTTCAAGCACATAAACAGCGTTTCTGGATTTTCGTCTACAGCGCTGTAGGCAAAATTGAGGCTGGGAAATCCCCAGAGTTCCATAGCCCGTTCTTTCAGGACGGGTCACACGATCCGACACCCACGCAGAAACTGCGACGACTGACGGCCGATCATCCATGTAAGTCCAGTGTCAAGGAAAAAAATGACTCTGCAGGCGCGCACGCGAGTGCGCGCACTTCCATTAACCAAGATACTCGACCTGCAGCGATGCCTCT
>Ga0335069_10000263_pt1 | contig 92050 bp, 91 predicted proteins | sample Lox_Sample_11_FD_206714 | JGI IMG/M metagenome (GOLD analysis project Ga0335069, IMG submission 206714) | Soil microbial communities from Loxahatchee National Wildlife Refuge, Florida, United States - Lox_Sample_1.1 | ecosystem: Environmental > Terrestrial > Soil > Wetlands | place: USA... | reverse complement strand
TGTGTGCCGGACCATATTGCGCTTCGAGCGGTGCGTTGACGTCTTCACGGTGATCGCGCCGGCCGGCAACTTCGTGCACATGCTGGTGCAGCGTGCCGCCGAACGCGACATTCATCTCCTGAAAGCCGCGGCAGAGGCCCAGAACCGGCATGCCTTTTTCGATTGCCGCCTCGAGAAGCGGAATGGTCGTGGCGTCGCGATGCTCATCCTGGAGCACGCCGTCGCGTGGCGCCGCACCACCGTAAAGCCGTGGCGACACATTCGACAATGCGCCGGTGAATAACAGGCCATGCACATTCGCGAGGATGTCGTGCGTCGCGATCGGCGGGTCGAGCACGGGAATGAGCAGCGGGATTGCGCCCGCGCCGTCGCGCACGGCGAGAATGTATTTCTCGCCCGCCATGTGGAACGGATGCTTGCCCACCATGCGATGGTCGCAAGGGATTCCGACGATGGGCGGACGGGAAGGCATTGGGAGCGGCTTTCTGAAGGCCGTGGCCTAGCACGCCGAACGCGCAGGCGGCAAGGCAGCCCAATTCCTCGCCCTTATTCCCCGCTCTTCGTAAAGCTTATCCTTCCGGCAATTTGAACAGCGATGGATCGAGCGTCACGCCGGTCTGCACGTCGCGCAGCGAAACCGTCGTGGACAGGCCTTGCGCATCGACGATCGTCCACTGTCGCAGCTCAAGAATTGGCGCCGCGAACACCAGCGAGAGATTTCCGTTCACCTTGCTCGAAGCCGCGCGCGCATTGACGATAAGCTCGCCGGGCGAGCGCGAAATGCCGGCGATCGATGGATTGCGCTTGAGATTGAGATCGTTCGACAGGACGAGATTTAACGGCGTCGACAGCAGCGGATAGTGCTCGACGGTGTTGAGCTTCCTGTTCTGCACCGCGACCGTTGCGCCGTCCGAAACGATGAGCACCGGATTGGGCGCGTGATACTCAAAACGCATCCGTCCCGGCTTGTCGATATAGAAAATCCCTTCATCGACCTGTCCGTCGGGACCGAGCTGAACGAAGCCGCCCTTCATCGTGTGGATGGCGTTGAGATACGCGCTGATGCGGTCGAGGTCGGCGATGTCCGCCTCGCTACGCTCGAAATGCATGAAGCCTGCAGGTGCAGCAGAAACCGCCGGCGCAGCAGCGGCCGCGATCAACAGACCGAGGAAAATGCGACGATGCATGCCTTCTTCTGCCACCGAAACGTGGCCAAAGAAAGGATTAGGCGGCGTTCACCTGCGGGCGCTTGGCCGCCTGCGGGCACAGCCCATCAACAATCAGCTTCAGAACGCCTTCGAGTTCGCGCTCAAGCTTGGGCAGCGTCAACTTGGACCATAGCTGCGGGTAACGGAACTTCATGGTCGCGGACTGGATCATCTCCGCCGTCAGTTCCTTGTCGTCCGCCGAGAACTCGTTGCGGCGCTCCGCCTCGTCGAGAAGCTCGACCAGGATTTTCCGTTCGTTGGCCAGCATCCAGTTGGCGAAGGTCGGCCGTTCGCGCGAGATCACCGTGGCCATTTCGAAAGCGCGCGGATCCTTCTCGAGCTTGTTGTAGGTCCGGCGCAGTTCCTCGAAGAGGAGATCGTGCAGCCGCTCGCGCGCATTACGGTTCGGCGCGACGGCAATTTTGCGCAGGTGCTCGAGATGATGTTCGTAGTCTTCCGTCGCAATCGCTTCGGCGATATCAAGCTTGCCCGGAAAGAAGCGATAGAGGTTGCCCGGCGACATGCTGCAGTCGGTTGCCACTTCGGCCATGGTGGTCTTGGCGTAACCGAAATGCGAAAAGCGCTTCTTGGCTGCCTCGATGATCTGGCAACGCACATTGTCTTTTTCGGCCATCAGACGTCTCGCTTCCCTAACGGCGTTGTTCTTTTCACACTCTAAGATAATGGGTATTTCTGAATAATCAACAGATTGTTCAATCTTCCGCAACGCAGCATGGCTATCGGGCAAATCCGCATAATGGCGAATAAGGCTTTCGGCACAGAGGGTTATGAGAACATCGCGGTCATCGGAGCCGGCGCCTGGGGCACTGCCCTGGCGCTTGTAGCCTCCCGCGCTGGCCGAAATGTCACGCTCTGGTCACGAGAGCCCGAAGTCACGCACTCCATCCTGGCGACGCGAGAGAACGCCTTGTTCCTCCCCGGCATCCCCTTGCCCGACAACATTGTAGCAACCGCAAACATTATGGAAGCAATTAGTTCGGATGCCATGCTGCTCGTGGCGCCGGCGCAACATATTCGTGCCGTAGCGACGGAGCTCGCGCGCGCCATCGCGCCCGGAACGCCATTGGTGCTGTGTGCGAAAGGCATCGAGCGCGGCAGCGGCAAGCTGCTCACGGAGGTTCTCGCCGAAGCGGCCCCGAATGCAGAACCTGCGATTCTGTCGGGCCCGTCATTCGCACGCGACGTGGCGCGAGATCTCCCGACGGCGCTGACGATCGCGGCGAAAAAGGACATCGCGTTCCGCCTGGCTGCGTCGCTGGGACATGCGGGGTTTCGTCCCTACGCCAGCGAAGATCTGATCGGCGTGGCGCTCGGTGGCGCGGCCAAAAACGTCTACGCCATCGGTTGCGGCATCGTTGCCGGCATGGGCCTGGGCGAAAACGCCCGCGCGGCGCTCCTGACACGGAGCTTTGCGGAGCTCTGTCGCCTGGGCACGGCGCTCGGCGCGCGCAACGAAACGCTGATGGGGCTGTCCGGGCTCGGCGATCTCGTGCTGACCGCGACAAGCCTTTCCTCGCGCAATTACAGCTTCGGATTCCACCTCGGTGAAGGCCGCGCCACAGCGGAACTGACCGCGCCGGGCCATCCGTTGGCCGAAGGCGTAGAGACTGCAGCCGCGCTTGTCGCGCGGGCCGGTCGCCGCCGAATCGAGCTTCCCGTCGCCGAAGCGATCGCCGATATTTTGACAGGCAAGCTCACGCTCGCCGATGCCATACCGCGCCTGATGGCGCGCCCCCTGAAAGCCGAATAGGAGCCGTCATGCTGTTCGTCCTCACCGCCATCGACAAACCCGGCAGTCTCGAACTTCGAATGGCCACGCGGGACGCGCATTTCGCGTTCATTCGCGACTCGGGCGTACTGAAGCTCGGCGGGCCGTTTCTCGATGCGAACGGAAATATGGCCGGCAGCCTGATCATCTTCGAAGCCACCGATCTCGCCGCGGCGAAAGCCTGGCATGCGAAGGATCCCTATACGAAGGCCGGGCTGTTCGCGCAGTCCGACATCCGACCGTGGAAAATGACCGCGAACAATTGCGGCGCGGCGCTCTGAGCGGAGACCACGACATGGCTTACTGGCTGTTCAAGACCGAGCCCGAGACCTGGTCCTGGGAGATGCAGAAGAAGAAGGGCGCCAAAGGAGAGCCGTGGAGCGGCGTGCGCAATTTCACCGCAGCCGGCAACCTGAAGGCAATGAAGAAAGGCGATCTCGGCTTCTTCTATCATTCCGGCGACGAAAAAGCGGTCGTCGGCATCGTCGAGGTAATTACCGAATACAAGAAAGACCCGACCGATGAGACGGGACGCTTCGGGCTTGTCGATGTGAAGGCCGTCGAAGACGTTCCGAAGCACGTGACGCTCGCCGCCATCAAAGCCAATCCCAAGCTCGCCGACATGGCACTGGTGAAATATTCGCGTCTTTCCGTACAGCCGGTGACACCGGCGGAGTGGAAGATCGTCTGCGGCATGGGAGGTATGAAGTAGTCTCACCGTTTGGTGATTTGCCGCGCCGTGCACGCGTTACGAGAGTCTATCCCGTCGAGGAGGCTCTCATGCGCTTTTCGCTGGCAACTGCCATGCTTCTGGCCGGTTTCGTCGCCGGCACGATCGATATCGCCGCCGCATGTCTCATCAACGGGCTCGGCCCGATCGTCATCTGCCAGGCGATCGCCAGCGGCCTGCTTGGGCGGCAGGCTTTCCATGGCGGACTACAAAGCGCCGGCCTCGGCCTCGCACTGCAATGGATCATGTCGATCATCATTGCAGGCGTATTCCTCGCCGCGGCGCAGTTCATGCCCGCGCTTCGGCGTGCATGGCTCGGTTTCGGCCTTCTCTACGGCGTCGGGGTCTACGTCGTAATGAACCTGGTCGTCGTGCCGCTCTCGCGCGCCGGCGGCAAGGGCTACCACTTCGTGCCGGTAAAATTCGCCGAGGATATGGCGGCAATGCTGGTCTTCGGCACGATCGTCGCGTGGTTCGCGCGCGACGCCACTATGGCCGCGAATAAACGAGCTGCTTTTCCTTCGTCGCCACGCGATAGACGCTGACGCAGCGCGGATCCGCGATCTTGCCGCACAGGACGTCCGCAGAGATGAAATAATTTGTCAGGTGAGTCTGCGCTTCGCAGATAAAGCGGTGCGGCGCGTCCGGCGCGCGCACGAGTTGTCCGCTCGCGAGCTGTCCATAGCTCGGGATGACACCCAGATCTTTCGCACGCATGAGTTCGACCGTGCAGACCGCAAGTTCGGCACGCGCCAAGATCTTGGGATCAACCTTTGGCGACGACTGTCGTGTGCACCACGGGCTGCTGTGCAAGCTGTTCCTGCCGCGCGCGATAAAGGAAGTAGCCGGCGACTGCGATCGCGACGATGAAGCCGCCGACGATGACAATGCGCGCCGCCGCCCATTCGCGCTTGAGCGCGCTTATGCTCTTGTCGTTCTGCGACATGCGATCAAGCCTTCAGAATTGCGACGATCACCGCATCGTCGGAATATTGAAATCCGGGTTCTCGCGCACGCCACCCTTGGGCCAGCGCTGCGTCACTGTCTTGATTCTGGTATAGAAACGCACGCCCTCAGGCCCATGCTGGTTAACATCGCCGAAGGCGGAGCGCTTCCATCCGCCGAATGTATGATAGGCGAGCGGCACCGGGATCGGGATATTGATGCCGACCATGCCGACCTTGACTCGCGACGCAAATTCACGGGCTGCATCGCCGTCGCGCGTGAAAATGGCGACGCCGTTGCCGTACTGGTGCTGCGAAGGAAGCTGGATGGCGTGGTCGAAATCCGCCGCGCGCGCGATCTGCAGCACCGGTCCGAAAATCTCGTCCTGATAGGTCTTCATCTCCGGCTTGACCCGGTCGAACAGCGAACCGCCCAGATAGAAGCCCTTTTCATAGCCCTGCATCTTGAAGCCGCGGCCATCGACCACCAGCTCCGCGCCTTCCTTCACGCCGAGGTCGATATAGTCCATCACCTTGCGCCGGTGCGCCTCGGTGACGAGCGGGCCGTAGGCCGCCTCGGGATCGGTCGGGGGCGCCACTTTGAGCGATTCCACACGCGGCTTCAGGCGCTGGACCAGCGCGTCCGCGATCTTGTCGGTCACCGGCACCGCGACGGAAATCGCCATGCAGCGCTCGCCGGCCGAGCCGTAGCCGGCGCCGATCAGCTCGTTCGTGACCTGATCGAGATCGGCATCCGGCATGATGATGGCGTGGTTCTTGGCGCCGCCCATGGCCTGCACGCGCTTTCCGTGGGCCGTGCCGCGGGAATAGACATATTCGGCGATGGCGGACGAGCCGACAAAGCTCACTGCCTGGATATCGGGATCTTCGAGGATCGCATCGACCGCTTCCTTGTCGCCGTTGACGACCTGGAGCACGCCCGCCGGTGCGCCCGCTTCCATCATCAATTCGGCAAGGCGCAGCGGAACGCTCGGATCCTTCTCGCTCGGCTTGCAGATGAAAGTATTGCCGCAGGCGATGGCGACGCCGAACATCCACATCGGGATCATCGCCGGGAAATTGAACGGCGTGATGCCGGCTACAACGCCCAAAGGCTGACGCATCGAATAGATGTCGATGCCGGGTCCGGCGCCTTCGGTGTATTCGCCCTTCTGCAGATGCGGGATGCCACAGGCGAACTCGATCACCTCGAGGCCGCGCTGGACGTCGCCGCGGGAGTCGGCAAGGACCTTGCCGTGCTCGCTCGAGAGCATGTGCGCGAGCTCGTCCATGTTCTTTTCGACGAGCGCCTTGAAGTTGAAGAGCACGCGGGCGCGGCGCTGCGGATTGACGCTTGCCCACTCGGGAAAGACCTTCAGCGCGGCTTCGACGGCCTTGCGCATCTCGGCGCGGTTCGCGAGCGCGACGCGCGCGGAGACTTCGCCTGTTGCAGGATTGAAAACGTCGCCGAAACGGCCCGACTGACCGGCGACGGCACGGCCGCCGATGAAATGCGCCAATTCCTTCATGATGACCTTCCCTTGCCGACTGAAGCGGATGGCGCTGTTTATCCAAGCGGCCGGGAAGCGGCAATGCGCGAAATGTCGGACGAAAGGAAAAGGCCGCGCCGCCCCCGCAAACGCAAGGAAACGACACGGCCCGAACCCGAACGGAACAGACCTCGCGGCCTGCTTAGCGGTTGAGCGCGAGCTTCTTGCCGTCGGAGAAGCGCGTGCCGACGAACGTATCGCCCTTCGGCTTCAGCCAGGCGATGAGATCGCCCGAACCCGAATAGAGCTGCACGCCGTTGCCGGCCGACTTCCACGTCGACACGGCGTTCAAGCCCGTCGGGCAATCCTGACCCGACGCGATCGTACCGGCGGTGCCGCTGGCATCCGGCGTCAGCGTCAGCGTGCAGGGGGCGTCATAGGAACCGACGGTCAGCGTCCACGGTCCGGTGACGGTATTGGACTGGGCGTGCGCGAAACCGATACTCGCGAGCGCAAGCCCGGCGCCCAATGCAAGAGAAGTGAGTTTCGTCATGTGAATATCTCCGTAAGCGTTCAGTGTTTAGAACATAGGAGTGCTTAACTGTAAAGAGAAGTGCGATTTTCGCATGGGTCGAATTCGCAAATCTCACATCCCGTTAATCTTTAAAAATCACGGAACGTCAGGAGGTTACGCTGCACTCCTCACACAGGGCGAGCAGCAATAACATTGCGCGACGGTCGGAAACCCGGTGACTCCCGCTTACCGGAGCCCGCTTCTTCGCATTTGCAGCAGATATCTTCGCGGACGCAGCATAGCAAGCCTCGAGGTCCGCGGCTATTGGCGCCCGCGGTCAATGCAGCGGCGGTGAGTGCGCGTAGCTCTGCACCAGGCTTCCCGCGACGAGCCGCCACCCGTCGACCAGCACGAAGAAGATCAGCTTGAACGGCAGAGAGATGATGACCGGCGGCAGCATCATCATGCCCATCGACATCAGGATGGACGCGACCGCCATGTCGATGATGAGAAACGGCACGAAGAGCAGGAAGCCGATCTCGAAGGCCCTTTTGAGTTCCGACAGCATGAAGGCCGGCGCGAGCGAGGTCAGCGCCACATCAGCCGGGCCTTTTGGCGGCTTGGCATGGGACATGTCGAGAAAGAGCTTCAGATCGCTCTCGCGGACATGGGCAAGCATGAATTCCTTGAACGGCACGCTGGCGCGATTGAGCGCCTCCTCCGTCGTCACCTGCTGATTGACAAGCGGCACGACACCCGCGTCATACGCCGCCTTCATCGTCGGCGTCATCACGAAAAGCGTCAGGAACAGCGCCAGCGAAACCATTACGCTGTTCGGCGGGGTCGTCTGCACGCCTATGGCCGTGCGCAGAAGGGACAGCACCACGACCATGCGCACAAAGCAGGTCATCATGATCAGGATCGACGGCGCAATGCTGAGGATCGTGAGCAGCGCGATGATCTGCATCATGCGGTCGGTGAAAAGTCCGCCGCCGGAGAGATCGATGGAAAGCGAGCTGGGCGATGATGCGGCCGCAGCCGTTGCCGCGGAAGCTATGCCGGGGACAAACACAAAGGCCGCAAAGAGGACAAGAGGGAGCAGTCGCTTCATTGCGGCGCTCCTTCGGTCGAACCCGAAAGCTGTGCAGGAATGCCGCTTTCGACAACGCTCGCCCCGTCGGGACCGACAAGAACCAGATGCTCCTTGTCGTCGCGCCGCAGGATGAAAAGCTTGTGGCGCGCATCGAGCATCAGGGTCTCGACGACGGCGAGCCGCCGCGTGGCGTTGGCGCTCATGATGCCCGGTACGCCGAAACGGCGCGCAGCGAGCGCCGCGAATCCCACGAGCGCAAGCACAAGCATGAGGGCGCCCAGATAACGGGCGAAATCGATCAGATCCACGAAGAACCCCAAACGGCACGCACCGGGATTGTCAGTTTGGCAACCTTAATCGCGGGTTAAGTCCGGAACGATTTTGCCGGGCAAAAAATGCTGGCTGTTAAGACGCGCTTAAGTCGCGGCGCGCAGGATGGTCCGCGTTAGGGCTAATTTTCCGTATACGGAGAGCGAAGCGATGGACCTCACGAGCGTCCCTCTTTTCGAAGTGCTGCAAAAGCGCATGGGCTGGCTGAGCGCACGGCAGAACGTACTCTCGCAGAACGTCGCCAATGCCGATACGCCGGGCTATTCGGCCATCGACCTGAAGCCGATCGATTTCGCGCAGGAACTGAAGAACTCCACCGCCATGGCGCCGCATGTCGGCGGCCTGACGCTGACCGACCCCCATCATATCGCCGTCCCGTCGAGCGCTTCGTCGGGATTTGAAAGCGGGCCGGGCGGCGACGACAGCATCGATCAGACGGGCAACACCGTGTCGGTCGAAGAAGAGATGATGAAGGTCGCCGATACGCAGGCGCAGTACCAGGCCGCAACCGACATCTACGCGAAGGCGATCAGCATGATGCGCACCGCGATCGATCGCGGCGCGTAAGGAGGACAGAAATGGATCTCGCCACTTCCATGCTCGTGGCCGCGTCCGGCATGCGCGCCCAATCCACGCGTATGCGCACGATCGCGGAGAACATCGCCAACGCCAATTCGACGGCGCCTTCGCCCGGCGCCGACCCCTATCGCCGCAAGGTCGCGACGATGACGTCGTCATTCGACCGCGAGCTGAATGCAACCGTCGTCGAGGCAGGAAAGCCGGTACAGGACATGTCGGATTTCCGCTCGCAATACGATCCAGGCAATCCGGTCGCCGACGCCAAGGGCTATGTGAAGCTGCCTAACGTCAACTCGCTCGTGGAAATCATGGACATGCGCGAAGCGCAGGCGTCCTACGAAGCCGATGTCAACGTGCTCGACGCCTCCAAGACGATGATGTCGCGCACCATCGATCTCCTGACCAAATAGGAGCTGAACCGTGACCGTCACACCATCCACCGCCGCAGCCGCCTATCAGGCGATCGCCAAGATCGGAACCGACGGCGCCTCGACAGGCGCCGCAAGCGGTGCTGCCGGCGATTTCTCGCAGTTTCTCAGCAAGGCCATGGACAACGCCGTCTCGACCATGAAGCAGGGCGAGCAGATGGCGGCAAGCCAGGTGACGGGACAGGCCGACGTCGTCGGCGTCGTCAACGCCGTCAATGCGGCCGAGCTTACCCTCGATACGGTCGTCGCCGTCCGTGACAAGGTCATCTCGGCCTATCAGAACATCATGCAGATGCCGATCTGAAGCACGGCGAAGAGGATTGACATGACACCCGGCGAGACCATCGATTTTGCCCGTGAAGCCATCTGGGTGCTGCTCGAGATCGCAGCGCCCGCCATGCTGACGGCGCTCGTCGTCGGCATTGTCATTGGCCTCTTGCAGGCCATCACACAGGTGCAGGAGATGACGCTGGTCTTCGTGCCCAAGATCATCGCGATCTTCGTCGTGCTGCTTATCGCGCTTCCCTTCGCAGGCCAGGCGATGTGGGGACTGATGAACAACATCGCGGCGCGTATCGCGGCCTATTAGGAGCGGCCGTGCTTCACTTTCACCTGACCGACCTTTCCGGTCTCGTCCTCGTCTATTTTCTCGTTTTCGCGCGCACAGGCGCGATGCTGATGTTCCTGCCGCCGATCAACCAGGCGGGCGTGCCCTCGCGCGTGCGCCTGATGCTGGCGCTGGCCATTTCGTTCGCACTCGCGCCGGGTCTCGCCCATGACTATCCGGCACAGACGCCTGCGACCCCGCTGGCGCTGGGCGTGCTCATCGGGGAAGAGGTGACGGCCGGGCTTCTTGTCGGCGCCATGGCGACCATCGTCATGAGTGCCCTTTCCGTCGCCGGCTCGCTGATCGCGACGCAGACGGGCCTCGCCTATGCCCAATTGCTCAATCCCACCATGGGCGACTCCGAGCCTGTGGTCGGCAACTTCCTCACGCTTTTGGGCGGCGTGATGATCTTCGCCACCAACCTTCACTATCTGGCGATCGGCGCCATCCAGGGGAGCTACACGCTCATCCCCCCGGGCGCCGCGCTGCCGACGGGAGACATGGCGGAGCTTACGGTGCGTCTTGTCTCGGGCGCGTTCGCGCTCGGCGTTCAGCTTGCGGCGCCGTTTCTCGTCTTCGGTTTTGCCGTCAACGCCTCGATCGGTCTTCTTGCGAGGCTGATGCCGCAATTGCAGGTGTTTTTCATCGCGATGCCCATCAACGTGCTCGCGGGCTTTCTCATCGTCATGCTTCTGATCGGTACGATGATGACCATGTTCCTCAATTACTATGGCGCCCAGATGGGCAACTTCACCTAAGGCTGCGCCGTGGCGGAAGATCGCGACTCCGGACAAGCCACAGAAGAACCTACACAGAAACGCCTCGACGACGCGCGGGCGTCAGGCGATATCGTCAAGAGCCAGGAAGTCTCGACGTTCATCGTTTTGGCCGGCGGCACGCTCTCGATTGCGATCTTCGGCCAATCGGCCGCGGAAGGCTTCGTGCGCACCTTCCGGGTGTTTCTGGAACAACCCGACCAGTTGCTGGTCGATCCCGGCGCGATCATGGGATTGATGCGCGGCACATTGCTCCACATGGCAATGATTTTCGGACCACCCATTGCGTTCCTCGTCGCCACAGCGCTTGCGGCGCATGTCCTGCAGAGCCGTCCGAATTTTGCGCTCGATCGCCTCATCCCCGATCTGGGGCGGATTTCGCCGCGATCAGGCCTACAAAGACTGTTAGGCCTGGACGGCCTGACCAACCTTGTCAAAGGCATCCTCAAGATCGTCATCGTGGGCAGCGTCGTGTGGACCACGCTGTGGCCGATGCGCGGACAATTGGGCACGTCGCTCGACCAGTCCCCCGCCGCTCTCGTCGGCGACATGACGCATCTCCTGATGCGCGTGCTGATCGCCGTTCTCGCGGTGCTGGCCATCGTCGCCGTGCTCGACTATTTCCTCCAGCGCATACGGTTTATGCAGAGAAACCGTATGACCAAGCAGGAAGTGAAGGAAGAATTCCGCCAGAACGAAGGCGACCCGCTCGTCAAGGCGCGCATCCGCAGGATCCGGACGGAGAAGGCCAGGAAGCGCATGATGGCGGCCGTGCCGCGGGCGACCGTGGTCATCACCAACCCGACTCACTATGCCGTGGCGCTTCAGTACGAGCAGGGCAAGACGGAAGCGCCACTTTGCGTGGCCAAGGGCATCGATGCCCTCGCTTTGCGCATCAGGGCGGTCGCCGAAGAACACAAAGTTCCCGTTGTGGAAAACCCGCCCCTCGCGCGTGCGCTCTACGCCACGGTCGAAATCGACGAAACCATTCCGCCGGAACACTATAAGGCGGTAGCTCAGGTCATCGGCTACGTCTTGAAGCTTACGGGCAAGCGTCCGCACTGATAGTCTTGCGCCTTACGCGATTCTCGACACGGCGAATGACGTCACCATCGGTTCTTTCCAGAGGAAGTTACGGCCTGCCCGCCGGCACCTGGCGATGGGCCGCGCTCGGCTTCTTTTTGCTCGCGCTGCTCGCGGCGGGCATCGCGGTCGGCGCGCCGCAAGCCGCGCAATCGGTGGGCCTCGTGCTCCTGGTCGGCATCGGTCTCGTCGCGCTTTTGCTTCTTTACGCCGTGTGGCCGCGCGCCGCGCTGGCGACCGAAGAGGCCAAGCGCGTCGCCGAAGCCGCAGCGCGCGCGACAGTGGCCTGGGCGGTGACCGGCCCCGACGGCGCCGTGCTCGACTGCAACGACGTCTATCGACAGATGGCGCACACGCCGCCCGGCGAAGCGCCGTCGCCGCCGGAGCTGGCCTTCCGCGGCGACAGTGCGTCCGCCATGCTCTACCGGCTGGCCCGCCTCGCCGCGGCCGGCAAGCCGGGGGAAGAAGCGCTGAACGTCGCCCCCGGGCTTGAGATTGCCGCCGCGGTGCGTCCCCTGTCCGGCGGACGTTCCGCCTGGTGGTTCGCACCGCGTCTCGGCGAAAGCACCTCGATGGGGCGGGCGAACACGCCACAAGGCTCGACCAATATCTTCCGCGATGCACCGGTCGGAATTGCATTCGCCGATGGTGAAGGACGACTTTCCGATCCCAACGCGGAGTTCGCGAACTTCTTCGAAACGGGCGGAACGCTGGAAGGCCGCAACATTCTCGAACTCGTGGAAACCGTCGATCGCGGCAGCGTTGCCGATCTGGTGACGCGCGTCGCGGCCGGAGGTGCCTATCCCGATGCTGTCGAGATCCGCCCTGCAGGCCGCGCCGACCGCATGGCCGAGCTTTATGCGAACACGCTTCCCGGCGCCGAACCCAAACGCACGGTCCTCTATCTCATCGACGTCTCCGAGCAGAAGGCGCTCGAGACCAAGTTCGCGCAGTCGCAGAAGATGCAGGCCGTGGGCCAGCTCGCCGGCGGCGTGGCGCATGACTTCAACAATCTGCTGACGGTCATCATCGGCAACTGCGAATTCCTGCTGATGCGCCATCAGGCGGGCGATCCCTCGTTCAAGGAAATTCACGAGGTTCATCAGAACGCGCTGCGGGCCGCGACGCTGGTGGGCCAACTCCTGGCCTTTTCGCGCAAGCAGACCCTGCAGCCGAAGGTCCTCAGCCTGCGCGACGTCGTGGGCGAACTGGCTCTCATGCTGCGCCGTCTCCTGCGCGAGGGCGTGGAATTGAGGCTCGAACACGGCGCCGATGTCTGGCCGGTCAATGCCGACGAGACGCAGATCTCGAACGCGATCATCAATCTGGTCGTCAATGCGCGCGACGCCATGCCGAAAGGCGGCACGGTCACCATCTCGACCGCGAATGAAACCGTGGCGCAGGCCGCGGCGCTCGGTACCGCGATCATGCCCGCCGGCGACTATGTCTGCATTTCCGTCAGCGACACGGGTATCGGCATTCCGAAAGAGCACCTGGGAAAGATTTTCGATCCCTTCTTCACGACCAAGCCCGTCGGACAGGGAACGGGCCTCGGACTTGCGACTGTCTACGGCATCGTCAAGCAGACCGGTGGCTTCATCACCGTCGACAGCGAAGTCGGCAAAGGCACGAGCTTTCACATCTATCTGCCGCGCCACAGAGGCGAGACTATCGCGTCCGCCAACGAGCCCGAACGCGCGGCACCGCGCGACATCACCGGCCAGGACACCATCCTGCTCGTCGAGGACGAGGAAGCGGTCCGGAGCTTTGCGGCGCGGGCGCTCAAACTGCGCGGCTATAATGTGATCGAAGCGGCCGGCGGCGAAGAAGCGCTCGAAATCGTGAAGAACTCAAGCACCACGATCCATCTTCTCATCACCGACGTCGTCATGCCGAACATGGACGGTCCGACGCTGGTGCGCGCGGTGAAACGCCTCAGGCCCGACATGGCCGTGATCTTCATGTCCGGCTATGCCGAAGAAGCGTTCCGCCGCAACGACGAGAAGGCGGAGGATCTCCACTTCCTGCCGAAACCGTTCGGCCTCAAGCAGCTCGCCGCGAAAGTGAAGGACGTTCTGTCCGAAGCGCCGGCGCCACGACGCGCCGGCAACGGCTAATCCTTCGGCATCATGCTTTCGACAACGCGGTCGACACTCCAGCTCGCCGATTTGGCGCGCGGCGGGAATTCCTTGAAGCTTTCGATCCACTCCGCGACAAGCGCCTGCGCGGGCACCATCATGAACATGCGGTCGGCCATCCATTTCTGATAGAGAACAGACTCGTCGCCGCGTTCGAACGGATCCGAGCGCAGATTGTAAATCTTCGGCATGCGCAGACGCGTGAACGGATCGAGCCAGACGGCGAATCCGTCGGATCGCTGCTCGGCAAAGGTGGCTTTCCAATCCCCCACGCGGATGGCGAGAACATCGCCATCGTCGCTCCAGTAGAGAAAACCCTGGCGCGGCGAATGCTTCTCGTCGCCTTTCAGGAACGGCATCAGATTGTAGCCGTCGAGATGAACCTTGTATGTGCGGGCGCCGACTTTGTAGCCCTTTTTCACTTTAGCCACGAGATCGGGCTCGCCCGCCGCTGCCGCGAAGGTCGGAATGAAATCCTGCAGCGACGCGATATCGTTGATGATGCGGCCCGGCTCGATGACGCGGGGCCAGCGCATGAGGCACGGCACGCGCCAGCCGCCTTCGAAATTCGTGTCCTTCTCGCCGCGGAACGGCGTCGAGCCGCCGTCGGGCCAGGACAGACACTCCGCGCCGTTGTCGGTCGTGAAGACGACGATCGTATTGTCCGCAACGCCGAGATCGTCGAGCTTTTTCAGAAGCTCCCCGACATGACCGTCAAGCTCCACCATGCCGTCCGGATAGATGCCGAGTCCCGTCTTTCCCTGAGACGTCGGCTTCAGATGCGTCCACACATGCATGCGCGTGGAGTTGAAATAGCAAAACCACGGCTTGTTTTCCTTGGTTTTGCGCTCCATGAAATCAACCGCCGCCGCGAGGAATTCTTCGTCGATCGTCTCCATGCGTTTGCGATCGAGCGCGCCGGTGTTTTCGATCTTCTGCCTGCCGACCTTGCCGAATTGCGGATCGACCGTCGTGTTGTCCTTGTCGGTCGCCCAACATTTCAGGACGCCGCGAGGACCGAATTTCTTCCGGAACTCCGGATTTTTCGGATAGTCGGGATTCTCGGGCTCCTCTTCCGCATTCAGGTGATAGAGATTGCCGAAGAATTCATCGAAACCATGCACGGTCGGCAGATGCTCGTTGCGATCACCGAGATGGTTCTTGCCGAACTGTCCCGTCGCGTAGCCGAAATTCTTGAGAAATTCCGCGATGCTCGGATCCTCGAAGCTGAGACCCAGCTTCGCGCCGGGAAGACCGACCTTCGTGAGACCGGTGCGAATCGGTGACTGACCGGTGATGAAAGCGGCACGTCCGGCGGTGCAGCTCTGCTGGCCGTAGAAGTCCGTGAAGATGGCGCCTTCCTTGCCGATGCGATCGATATTGGGCGTCTGATAGCCCATAATTCCCATATTATAGGCGCTGATGTTGAACCAGCCGATGTCGTCCGACATGATGAAGAGAATGTTGGGCTTCGCCATGGCGGCGTCCTCCGCGAATTATGCGAGCCCCGTCTTGCACACTAAAATTCGCGGCTGTTTGTAGCGATTGGACTTAAGGCCAATTGGCGCGGGCGCGCTCGGTCTTCTTTGCTTGTCGAAACGTAAACGCGCTGGGCGCATCCTTAGCGTTTGCGCAAGCATTTCGACTACCACGCGCGCGATCGCCCCTCGCACTCTGATATCGGTCAACGCTTCACTCACGCTCGTACATCTGTTCTTCGCGCGGGAGACACGCGCGAGTGGGAAGAAGACGCCAAGCGATGCCGCCGGCCCTGGAATCACGAGATTGTCTGCCAGCCTCGACGGTGCTCGAGCGCCTTCTGGCGACGCTCCCTGAGGATCGCGTGTCCGTCGGCTGGCTGCACGGCGAGTTGCGGGAGCATTCCTTTGAGCTCCTCGCCTTCGTCATGGCGCTGATCGGCGTGCTGCCGGGAGCTTCGGTGATGATCGGGCTTTTGATGTTCGTGCCGGCGATCGGCATGATGTTCTCCGCCGGTGTCTCGCTGCCGAATCTCGTTGCCGAACGCTCCATCTCGAGGCGTCAGGCGAGCTTCGTGCTCGGCCGCGCCATTCCGCTCCTGAAGTCGTGGGAAAGCGCGGAACGCATGCCGCATGGCGACATCTGGAAATTTGCGCGGCCGCTGGTCGGCGTTCTGATGCTGCTTTTGGCCTTCACGCTGCTGATCCCGGTGCCGCTCAGCAATGTCGGGCCGGCGCTGGCGATTGCGGGCCTTGCGCTTGCGTCCTTCGAGGGAAATCTGCTGCTTCTCGCCGTCGCGATCGCGGCGGCCATGGGCTCGCTCGCGCTGACCGCCGCCACCGTCGTGCTGGCGTCGCAGGCCTTCGCAAGCTTCGGCATTTAAGCGAATTTGCGGATTTCGGTCCGTGTACGGATTGTCCGGGCGCATGGCCGCCGCCCGGGGCGGCTCCACAATCTTGCCCCATTCGACTCCTAAGAGCCTTCCCGAAAGCCCGTGTGCGCGAGGGGATTGGGCCGCACGGCACGAAAACCGGAACGGGGCATGTTAGAGCGGAAATGGCTTACCGCGGCAGCGATCGCGCTTGGGCTCGGCCTGGCGCTTGCGGCCCGCGCCCAATATTCCGAGCCGGGCAACGAGCTATCGATCGATCGCGTCGGCTATATTCAGCCCGGCACCTATATGGCCGGCGACACGGTCAGCTTCGAAATCGTGCCGGCCGGTGGCAATTATCTTCTCAGGTTCAAGGGTGCGCCCGAGGTCTTCGTTCTTTACGCGGATCACGGATCATTGGGCGGACGGATTTTGAAATATGATTCCGGCGAGACCGCGATGAATGTTGCGGGCTGGGGCGGGGTCACACTTTACACCGACCAGGCCCCGCAAGGTCTGCCCGCCGTGAGGACGGGCGACGCGCTGCCGCCAAACCCGCCCGCGGTCTCGACACAGGACATGCAGACCGCGGCCGGCGACGAGGCCGAACGTCTGGCCTATGTCCGGCGCCTCAACGTGCAATTCTCGGCCGACTGGAATGCACTCAACGACAATTCGACGGCGCGCGCCTTCGCCTTCGACACGATGGAGAACACCGCGCGCGGCATCGAGCGTTTTACCGGCGGCAGCAGCCAGCGCGAGGCCTTCGCCAAGCGCGTCTCGAGCGTCACCATCGTGCAGAGCTCTCGGCCGACGCTCGGACTGAGCGGGCGGACACTGGTCGTGTCGTTCAATCCCGGCCTCGGCTTCGCGGGCCGCGCATCTTCGCGGGCCATCGCGCGCGCGCTTGGAAACATCCTGTCGCATTAACGACCAAGCCGTGCCAACATCCCCGTCTCGATTTCCGCAAGAAGGGGCGCGTATATGCTCGAGTCGGCCGCAAAAAGAAGCGCCTGGCGTGCGCTCGTGGCCGTAACGGCGATCGAAGGGGCGGCCATCGCCTGGTCCTTTCACGCCGCGAGCTGGCAGAAGATCCTGCATTACGTGTTTACGCCGCCGGGAATTCCGGCAAGCTGGGCGGCGGCGGCGGGCGTGACTGTCCTCTACATCGCCTACGCGATGCGTTCGCTCTCCTTCATGCGTACCTATGCCTTTGTGCCCCGGCGATGGCGCGAAGCGATCGGGCTCAGACTGTTCGCGGTGCCGATGGCCTTGGTCACGGGCTTCTTCGAGGAAGCCTTTTTCCGCCGCTTCATCATGGACTGGTTCGCGCAGCACGGCGCCGGCGCGGCAGAGCAGGTCGGCGTGTCGGCGGTCAGCTTCGGTCTCGTGCACGGCGTGTGGGCGTTGTTCGGCGGATTCCGTGCGGGTCTCGGCGCCACGATCTCGACGGCCGTGCTGGGCGCGATGCTCGCCGGCACCTATCTTCTCGGCGAACGTGCGCTTCTGCCGTGCGCCGCCTCGCACATCGCGATCAATCTCGTGCTGGAGCCGTGGCTGATCCTCGCCGCAACATCCGGACGCTGGGGCGCGGCCGGCGCGTCTTAGGCGTGTGCGGAATTCCGTGATCCAGCCGCGACAACAGGCAATTTTTTCGCGCCGCGCGCGATGCGGATTCGAATTTTGTCTGACGCCGCCGCAGCTTGCTTCGATCGCGCCGGTGCGCGTCGTGACAGAAACACGCAAATATCACGGTAACAGATCCGGAAGCCACAGCGGTTCGCGGCAACAAAAAACCCGGTCGCTGAAAGAGCTCCGGGCGCAGCAGTTCGTTATGACGAAAACGATATGCTTTTTGATCAAAATGTCAAGCGAAATCGACCTCGCCGGCGCGCCGCGCGCTACGGCGTGAAGCCTTCAGGCGCAAGCTCGAAATGCTCGAACTGAAACCCCGGCGCGACGGTGCAGCCGACGAGCGTGTAGGCGCCGAGCGATCTCGCGCTCTGCCACGCATTGGGCGGCACGACGATTTGCGGCGCCTGACCGTTCGCGATGTCGTTGCCGAGCACGAGAGTCTTCACGACGCCGTTTTCCGCGATGCGCAAGGCGAGCGGCGCGCCCCGATACCAGTGCCAGAGTTCGGCGGCATCGATCCGGTGCCAGCGCGATTCCTCCTGCGCCTTCAGAAGAAAATAGATCGCCGTCGAACGCGCCCGCTGCGACGCGCTGTCGGCGTCCCGGAATGTTTCGCGAAAGTGCCCGCCTTCGGGATGCGGCTTGAGACCCAGCTGCGCGATCAGCTGCTCCGCTTCCCCGCTCATGCGCCGCGCCGCAACGCTTCGCGCCAGCTCATCTCCGGCGGTGCGTAGTCTGCGAGATACGGATTGGAGGCGCCGCGCCCGACCAGCGTCCTGATCCCGAGCGCGATCGAGCGCGCATCGTCGAGCGCATCATGTCTGCGTCCCTCGAATGACGCGCCGGCCGCCCGCGCAATATCGCAGGCGTGCAGGCCGCGCGTGTCGATGCCCTGCTCGACCAGCCACGGAACAATGTTCGTATACGGAGGAAGCGCCGGCATCTCCTTCAGACCATAAAGCGCGGCATTGTCGGTCAACACGAGATCGTCGCGGCCGAAGGCGAAGATCGGGGCGCCACCGGCAAATGCCACGAAGGCGCGGAAGGCCTCCGCAAAATCGACGCCCCGTTCGGCCACCGCCCGATTGGTCACGCCGGTCAGCGACTCAAGATAGGGCGACAACGTAGGGTTGAGGCGCGGTTTGATCAGCTGGTTGAAGGACGCCAGCTCCTCGAAGGTCGTGGCCTCGATCTTTGCGGCGCCGATCTGGACCACCTCGCGAAACTCGCCCGGCCTCAGCCAGCGGTGCTCCATCGATCCCGGCCAGGCCGTGAACTCCAGATCGAAAACGACGGTACAACGCATGGTTGAATATCTGTGGATGAGGAACGGGGAGGCTGTCGAATCAGTTTATTCTCCGGATTTAAGACATTCTTAACGTCAAAGACCGAGCGTAGGGCCAAATTTCCTCTGGAGGGTTTCCATGTCTGCCAGGCTGCGTATGACCCCGGCCCCAGAAGCGCCGGAGGCTCGGCCAGTAGACCTCCCTGAGACCCCAAACCCCGCCCACGCCTATCTCTCGCGCCTGGCGGCCCTGCATGACGAAGCCGCCGAGACGGCCCACCTCGCCAACCTTCTCGGCCGCGCGCCCTGGACCGCGGGTCTCCTGGGCCTCGGGGGCCTCGGTACGGCGCTGGTCTGCGCCCGGAGCGTCTCCTCCTTCGCCCTGGCTGCCTGGTTAATGCTGGTCACCTTCGCCGTCGCCGCGATCGGCCGCAGCTACGGCAAGGCCATCGAAGAGCCGTTCGACCGGGCGGCGCTCAAGACCTTCGCCCGCGACCTCTCGGCCATCCTGCTCTATGCCGGCGCCGCCTGGGGCGCGGGACTGTTCCTGGCCCTCCCGGCCGATCTGAGCCTTGGCGGCGCCATCGCCTTTACAGCCACCATCGGCGCCCTGATCGTGGGGATCCTGAGGGCCCGTGACATGGCGTTCAGCTTCCTCGTTCCCGCAACAGCCGTAGGCGCTTTCTCGAGCCTGATGCGCGATGCAAGCCTGACCGACGCGCTCGGAATTCTGGCGGGCGGCTTGCTCGTCGCGGCAGCCGCGACGCTTCTTGAGCGCCTCCTGACAGCGGCGTCACGCACAGAGCTCGGCTGAAGCTTTCGCTTTCCGTGAGGTCGCTTCCGGCAGTATTGTCCCGCGCCATGCGGCGCCCGCGCCTATAGGTGACCATGATTCCCGAGCAACGCGCGGAAACGGCGTCCTTCGCCGCCGTGGCCGATCCATTCGATACTGAAGCCGCCGAACGCATCGCCGCGGCGACCGCTCTCCTGAAATCCCAGCCGACCGGCCTGAAGCAATTCTTCAGCGCCTTCTTCCAGGGCGCCTCGCCGGAAGACACATGCCATTTCGCGCCGGAGGCGCTCGCCGGTCTCGCGGAGTGGATTTACGCGCAGACCGCCACGCGCAAGCCCGGCGAGTCGCTGGTCATTCTGACGGAATCGCCGGTGGAGCCGCGCAACGAGACCATCCTCGTCGCCGTCACGGATGACATGCCGTTCCTGCTCGACTCGCTGATCGGCGAGATGAGCGCGCGCGGTGGACGCATCCACGCGCTCTTCCATCCCATCATGACCGTCACCCGCGATGCGGGCGGCAAGCGCGGCGACAAAGGCGCGGCGGGACGCGAAAGCGTCATCATGCTCGCGATCGATCCGATCATCGAACCGGAGCTGCGCGAGGAAACGGCGGAAGGTGTCCGCAATGTCTATCGCCAGGTGCGGCTTGCCGTGCGCGACTGGCACAAGATGCGCGAGCGCCTGCATGAGACGGTCGCGAACCTGAAGCGCACGCCGCCACCCGGCGACCGCGAAAGGGCGCAGGAAAGCATCGCCTTCCTCGAATGGCTCGGCGCCAATCATTTCACGTTCCTCGGCAGTCGCGACTATGCCTACGAGAACGGCGAAGAGGCGCGGCTGACGCCGATCGACGAATCGGGCCTCGGCGTGCTTTCGGATACGGGCGCGCGGGTCGTGCGCCGCTACGAAGGCGAAACGAAGCTCTCGCGCGAGGCTCGGGAATTCCTGCAAGCGGCCGAGCCGCTGATCATCACCAAGTCCAATGAGCGCAGCCTCATCCACCGCCGCGTGCACATGGACTATGTCGGCGTCAGGCTGTTCGATGCGCGCGGGAAGCTGACGGGCGAGCGTCGTTTCGTCGGACTCTTCACCTCCGGCGCCTATAGCCGGCGTCCGGGCGACATCCCGCTGCTGCGTCAGAAATTCCATCATGTGCTGGAGCGTGCCGGCCTTCCGTCGGACAGCCATGACGGGAAGGCGCTCGCGCATATCCTCGATACCTATCCGCGCGACGAGATGTTCCAGGTCAACGAAGACGAGCTCTTCGCGACCACGCTCGGCATCCTGCGGCTCGGCGAGCGGCCGAAGGTGCGCGTGTTCCTGCGCTTCGACCGTTTCGACCGCTTCGTGTCGGCCTTCGTCTTCATGCCGCGCGACCGCTACACGACGGAAGTGCGCGAGAAGGTCCACGCCATCCTCGCCAAAGCCTTCAACGGCCGGCGCTCCGCCTCCAATCCCACCATCGACGACAGCCTGCTCGCCCGCATCCACTACATCATCGGCCGCAATGACGGCCCGCGTCCCGAGGTGGACGTCGTGGCGCTGGAATCGCAGATCCGCGACGCCATTCGCACCTGGGATGACGGATTTGCCGATGCCCTGATGGCAAGCAAGGGCGACGAGGAAGGCACGCGCCTCTTCCGCCGTTATGCGGCGGCGTTCCCGCCGCGCTATCGCGATGTGTTTTCGCCGGACGAAGCGGTCCGCGATCTCGACGAGCTGCTGACGCTGGCGCATCGCAAAGGACGGCCCGTCAAGGCGCGCGCCTATCGCTCGGAAGGCGACGAGCGCGGCTTCCTGCGGCTTAAGCTTTATGTCGTGGGCTCGGTGCTGCCATTGTCCGCGTCGCTGCCGGTGTTCGAAAATCTCGGCTTCCGTGTCATCGCCGAAGACAGCTACGCCATCGTGTTGCCGTCCGAGAGCGGGCCGCCCACGACGGCCGCCGTGCTCGACTTCCTGATGGAGCGCGCCGATCAGAGCGCCGTGTCGCTGTCCGAGATCAAGGCGCCGCTCGAAGAGGCCTTCCACGCGGTGGTCTCGGGCGATGCGGAAAGCGACGGCTTCAATCGCCTCGTGGTCGGCGCCGATCTCGGCTGGCGCGAAGTCAGCGTGCTGCGCGGCATCGCGAAATATCTGCGCCAGACCGGCATCGCCTTCAGCCAGGATTACATGGAACTCGCGCTGGCGCGCAATCCGGACATCGCGAAGCTGCTGCTCGATCTTTTCCTCGCCCGCACGACGCCGGAGCTCGACGATCGCGACGCGCGCGTGAAGACGGTCAGCGAGAAGATCGATGCGGCGCTCAATGACGTACCCAGCCTCGACGACGACCGCATCATCCGCCGCTTTCGCAACATCATCGAGTCGATGCTGCGCACCAACTACCATCAGGTCGATGCGAACGGCGCGCCGTCGCCCTACATCGCTTTCAAGCTCGACAGCCGGAAGCTCGATGAACTGCCGGCTCCGCGGCCGCATGTGGAGATATCCGTCTATTCGCCGCAGGTCGAAGGCGTGCATCTTCGCTTCGGCAAGGTGGCGCGTGGCGGCATCCGCTGGTCCGACCGGCGCGAAGACTTCCGCACCGAGATCCTGGGGCTGGTCAAGGCGCAGCAGGTCAAGAACGCCGTCATCATTCCCGTCGGCGCCAAGGGCGGCTTTTATCCGAAGCAGCTGCCGGTGAATGCGACGCGCGAAGCGGTGCAGGAAGCGGCCATCTCGGCGTACCAGACCTTCATCCACGCGCTCCTCGATCTGACCGACAATATCCTCCCGGACGGCACGGTGGTGCCGCCGGCGCGCGTCGTACGACATGACGAGGACGATCCCTATCTCGTCGTCGCCGCCGACAAGGGCACGGCGACCTTTTCCGACATCGCCAATGCGATCGCCGAAGCGCGCGGGTTCTGGCTCGGCGATGCCTTCGCGTCAGGCGGCAGCCATGGCTACGACCACAAGAAGATGGGCATCACCGCGCGCGGCGCCTGGGAAGCGGTCAAGCGGCATTTCCGCGAGCTCGGCCGCGACATCCAGAGTGCGCCCTTCACCTGTATCGGCGTCGGCGACATGTCGGGCGACGTGTTCGGCAACGGCATGCTGCTGTCGAAAGTCACCAAGCTGCTGGCCGCCTTCGATCACCGCCACATCTTCATCGATCCCACACCGGACATCGAAAAAAGTTATGCCGAGCGCAAGCGGCTGTTCGACCTGCCGCGCTCCAGCTGGGCCGACTACGACAAGTCGCTGATCTCGACCGGCGGCGGCGTCTTCGCGCGCACCCTGAAGGAGATCCCATTGTCGGCCGCGATGCAGGCGCTGATCGGCTCGACGGCGACCAAGCTTTCGCCCGACGAGATCATCAAGGCGCTTCTGAAGGCCGAAGTCGACCTCCTATGGTTCGGCGGCATCGGCACCTTCATCAAGGCGACGAACCAGAGCAATCTCGATGTCGGGGATCGCGCCAACGATGCGGTGCGCATCAACGGCAATGAGGTGCGCGCGAAAGTGATCGGCGAAGGCGCCAATCTCGGCGTCACGCAGCTCGGCCGCGTCGAATACGCCTTGAAAGGCGGCCGCATCAACACCGACGCCATCGACAATTCCGCCGGCGTCGATACGTCCGACCACGAAGTCAATCTCAAGATACTGTTCAGCGGCCCCTTGCGCCGCGGCGAGCTCACCGGTGAAGCGCGCGATGTGCTCTTGAACGAGATGGTCGACGATGTCGCCGCGCTGGTGCTGCATGACAATTACGAACAGACACGCGCGCTTTCGGTCGCGCAGTCGCGCAACGTACAGGACCTCGATTCGCAGGGCCGCTTCATCCGCGATCTCGAACGCCGCGGCAGGCTCGATCGCGCGGTCGAATTCCTTCCCGACGACGAAGGCCTCAGGAAACGCGCGCAGGCCGGCATCGGGCTGACGCGGCCGGAGCTCGCGGTGCTGCTGGCTTACGCGAAGCTCGATCTCGACGCCGAGATCGTGGCCAGCGATCTTCCCGATGAACCTTATTTCTCGGGAGAGCTCGTCGCCTATTTCCCGCGCGCCGCCGCTTCGCGTTTCCCGAACGAGCTCGCCAACCATCGCCTCCGTCGCGAGATCATCGCAACATCTCTGGCGAACCGCATCGTCAACATGGCGGGACCCGTCTTCGTGCATCGCATGAAGGAAGTCTCCAGCGCGCCGGGCGCCCGGGTGGCGCGCGCCTATGTCGAAGCCGAAGGCGCCTTCAGCCTCGACGCGCTCAAGGCCCGGATCGACACGCTCGATGGCCATATCGGCGCCCACACGCAGACCGGCATGTATACCGGCATCGCGGAGCTGCTGCGTCGTCTCGGGCTGTGGTTTGTCGTCAACGTGGACGAGAGCGCCGATCTCGGCGAGACCATCGCGCGCTACAAGGCCGGCGTGGAAAAGCTGCGCGGCACCTTCGCGACGCTCGTCTCGCCCTATGAAGCGCACGATACCGAAGCGCGGATCGCGCAGTTGCGCGATGCCGGCGTGCCGCTCGACATCGCCGAAGATGTCGCGGTCCTGCCGCTGCTCGCCAGCGCGCCGGAGATCGTCATGCTGGCGACGGCGCGCAAGCTTCCGATCGATCTCGTGGCCGGCGCCTATTTCGCGCTGGGCGCAACCATCGGCCTCGACCGCTTGCGGGGTCTCGCGGCCCGCATTTCGGGCGGCGAGCACTGGGATCGCCTGGCGGTGCGCCGCATCGTCGACGATCTCTATGCGGGACAGCGCGGACTTGTCGGCGATGCGTTGAAGAATGCGAAGGATGCCACGACGCGCGCGCAGGGCGCCGAGCTCGTCAAAGCCTGGGCGGACGCCCATGCCGACGCGCTTGCCCGCACCAAGAGCTTCCTCGCCGAGCTCGAACGCACCGGCGATCTCTCGATCGCGAAGCTGACGCTGGCGAACAGCCAGATTCACGAGCTGGTTGGGCGCTAAAGCTTGTACCGGCGGAAAACTATCCGGCCAATCCGAACGCCGTGGCCAGCAACGCGAGAGAATCGCTGAGGCCGTGCGCCAATACGGTCACCCAAAGATTCTTTGCGGTCAAAAGATAGGTGGCTCCAAACACCATTCCGCTGACGGCGGCGCTGACGACGCCGGCCGGGCCTTGGTACCAATGAGCGAGACCAAACACGATGCTCGCCCATAGCAGACCGAAGACGAGCGCGGTTCGAGACTGGTTTCCGATGTCGGCAACCCTGTTCAGCACGTAGCCCCGATAGACGATTTCTTCTCCGAACGCCGCATAAGTCCATATGATGGCGAACCAACGCAGCATCGCGAAGGTTCTATGCGTCGCCAGAGGATTAGCCTGCGCCGAGTAATGCAGGAACGGCTGAAGCAGCGGGTCGACGACAAACATGCCCAGGGCCTGCTGGGCCGCGGCTGCGGCAACAGCATAAACGATGGTGCGGCCCCACGACTTCGGTCTGCCCAGCCCCATACCCGTCCAGCGCCCTGTCCGAACGCGAAACGAGATCATCGCCATGACAAACAGCAATGGCAGCGGATTGGGAACCAGGCGAAGCACGTCGTGCCCGAAGACGAGCAGGGAGGCGGCGATCGCCTCGCCCGCTGCAAGCCATCTGGAATTCACCCATGCGGGATATTCCTTGTTGTTCGCTTGGTGGAAGCGCGTGGCCATGCCTTCAGACGGCGATCGCCCCTTCTCATGATCTGCATGGGAAAGGGCGATACAACTGCAGGCGATCTCTCACCGCGGCGCCATGCGACGGCCGCGTGTCAGCGCGGCGCCATGCGGATCGCGCCGTCGAGGCGGACGGTTTCGCCGTTGAAATAGCCGTTGGTGATCATCTGCAGCGCCAGCGAGGCATATTCCTTGGGCTCGCCGAGACGCGGCGGGAACGGCACCTGCGCCGCGAGCGCCTGTTTCACCTGCTCGGGCGCACCCTGCAGCAGCGGCGTGTTGAAGAGCCCCGGCATGATCGTATTGCAGCGGATGCCTTCCTGTGCGAGGTCGCGCGCGACGACCAGCGTCACGCCGTTGATGCCCGCCTTCGACGCCGTGTAGGCCGCCTGGCCGATCTGACCGTCCTGCGCGGCGACCGAAGCGGTGTTGACGATGGCGCCGCGTTCGCCGCCCGGCAGCGGATCGAGCGTCAACATGCCCGCGGCCGACATGGCGATGCAGCGATAGGTGCCGACAAGGTTGATCTGGATGATGCGATCGAAATCCTTGGCGTTGAAGAATTTGATCTCGCCCGTCTTCTTGTCGCGCGAGGCGGTCTTCTGCGCGTTGCCGGTGCCGGCACAATTGACGAGGATGCGCTCCTGACCATTGGCGGCGCGCGCCTTCCTGAAGCCTTCGGAGACGCTTTCGTCGTTGGTCACGTTCACTTCGCAGAAGACGCCGTCGATTTCCTTCGCGACTTTCTCGCCCTTGTCCTTCTGCAGATCGAAGATCGCGACCTTCACGCCGTGGCTCGCGAGCGCGCGCGCCGTGGCTTCGCCGAGGCCGGACGCTCCGCCGGTGATGACGGCGGCGATCGAAGAATTCAGTTCCATGGTGCAGTCCCTTCCCTGTGATAGCTCTGTGGCTTGGTCTTAGAACGGCGGCGCCCCGAAGGAAAGTTAAGACGTTAAAGGACAAGCTGCGTCTGGGTGACGAGCGCCACGAGTTTGCCGTCGGCGCGGGTGATGCGGGTCTGCCAGACGGAGGTGCGCCGCCCCACATGAAGCGGCGTCGTCTCGGCCGTGACGGTCTCGCCTTCCGCAGCGGCAGCAAAGAAATTCGTCTTGCTTTCGACCGTGGTGGTGCCGGCCCCTTCAGGAAGATTGAGGAACGCGCCGATACCGCCGAGGCCGTCGGCAAAGGCCATGATGGCGCCGCCGTGGAGCGTGTGCCCGGTGGTGCAGAGATCCGGGCGGACGATGAGCCGCGCCGTGACCCGCTTCGGCTCCGCGGACAGGACCTCGACCCCCATCAGCTGCGGGAAGGGCTGCGCCATCACCGCGTGCCTGTCGGCCTCATTCATCGCTGTCTCTCCCTCGCTGCTCCGGAAAATCTACGGCGCCAAGCGCCCGGTTCAAAACGGGACGGATGGATTTCGTGCGGCAGGCCAGGGAACCGACATGCCACCTTCGCGGTTATGGCGCGTGGAGGAGCCCTGCGCCGATAACGCCGGCGGCGTCGAACAGCAAGCAATTCCTTGAGAGGTAAAGCCTTCCCGCGGGCTCGTCGCCGGGGCCGGGAGGAGCATGTGTCCCGCAGAGCACATAAATCGGTAATCTGATAATACTATATTGACTCGGTCGAGTTTAGAGATTTTATATTGGAACTGTGATTGGTCGGATGTGCCTTCCGGCGCGCGATTTCCTGACGAGAGGGACCAGGGAAATGCAGAACACGAAATCTTTGCGGACGACCTTTCTCGCCGGCGCGGCGCTGTTCGCACTGACGCACGCCGCAATCGCGCAGGACGCAACGACGACCGGCGCACCCAGGAAGCATCGTCACCATCTCGACCGGCTTGATCTTCTGGAACAGGAGCTCCATACGCAGGCGGAGGCTCTCAAGAAGCAGTCCGCAGAAATCGACAGCCTGAAAGCGCAACTCGGACAGCAGACCGCCGCTGCGGCGCCGGCGCAACCGGTCACGCCGCAGCAATTCTCCGAGCTGCAGAACAAGGTCGATCAGGTCGTGGCCGGGAAGGCGGAAGAGAAGAAGGACGGGGCCACCGTCAAATTCACGCGCTACAGCGCGTCGCAAAAGACGAAAACCGTACCGACCATTTCTTCGGCGGACGGTCGCTATGCATTCCAGCCTTTCGTGCTGCTGCAGGGCGATTACGCCAGCTACAGCAAGGGACAGCCGCTGCCGCAGTCCGGCACCAACAATCTGAAATCGTCCGGCGAAAATTTCCGCCGCGCGCGCATCGGCTTCCAGGGCATCATCGACAAGGATTTCAGCTACAGCTTCGTCGCCGATTTCGGCGGCGCGGGCGGCGACGAAACCTATCAGGCCTATGCGGGGCCGAACACGGGCACGACGAAGAATACCGGCGGCACGAGCCTGACGCCGTACACGGCCAGCACCGCGAGCGGCACCGGCGCGCGCCTCTACAATGCATGGTTCGGCTATAAGGGCTTCCTCGCACCGTTCACCTTCAAAGCCGGCGTCATGTCGCCGCCTGCGAATCTGGGCGACACGACCCAGTCCGACGATCTTCTGTTCAACGAACGCCCTTCGCCGTCGCAGCTGTCGCGCGGCCTCGGCGGCGACGACGGACGTGAGTCCGCCGGCTTCATCGGCAACGGCACCTGGTGGAACGCTTCGCTGTTCCTGACCGGGGACACATTCGGCAAAGGGCCGCTGATCTATCCGGCGACAACCTATGGCGGCAGCCAGGAAGCTCTCCTTGGCCGCGCGGCCTTCCGTCCCTGGTACGACACGGACACGAACTTCAACATCCATCTGGGCGCCAACTACACCTATGTCGTCCATCCGGCCGAAGTGACCAGCACCGCCAATCCCGGCGTGACGAGCTATCCCATTACCTTTGCCGATCGTCCCGAGCTTCGCGTCGACAACGTGACCTTCATCAACACGAACGGCATCAACGCGAAGAACGCCTATGCCGGCGGTGTCGAAGCCGCGGCCAGCTATGGACCCTTCCTGCTGCAGGGCGAGAATTTCTGGTACGGCATTGAGCGCAACAATCCGGCGGCCGGCATCACCAATCCCACCTTCTCGGGCTGGTATGTTGAGGGAAGCTGGGTGTTCTGGGGCGCCGAGGGCCACCTCTACGATCCTTCAAATGCATCCTTCCGTCGGCCGAGTCCCGACGCGCCGTTCGATCCGCTCGCCGGCAACTGGGGTGCCTGGGAAATCGCCGGCCGCTATTCGAGCGTCGATTTCGATCACGACGTGACATCGACCAATGCCGCGGACCGAGTCTTCGGCGGCAAGCAATCTATCGAGACGGTCGGCCTGAACTTCTATCCCAACGACATCCTCAGGTTCGTGCTCGACTACCAGAGCGTCTTCCTCAGGAACATCGGCGCGCTGAACAACAACGGCCATTACGGCACCGTCAGCATTCGCACCCAGATCGCGTTTTGATCAGGAAACCGGAACTCATGAAAGCGCTCCCGCTCTTCGTCGCCGCCGCAGTCTTTGCACTCGCCGGGTCGGCGCTGGCCGCGAAAGTCACGCTGCTCAATGTGAGCTATGATCCGACGCGCGAACTCTACAAGGACGTCAACGCGGCCTTCGCGAAGCAGTGGAAGGCGAAGACGGGCGACGACGTCGCCATCAATATGAGCCATGGCGGTTCGGGCGCGCAGGCCCGCGCCGTCATCGACGGGCTCGATGCGGATGTCGTGACGCTGGGGCTGGCCTACGATATCGATGCGATCGCGCAGCACGCGAAATTGCTGCCGGACACCTGGCAGCGACGGTTGCCGTTCAACAGCGCGCCCTACACGTCGACCATCGTGTTCCTGGTGCGTCACGGCAATCCCAAAGCGATCCATGACTGGCCGGACCTAATCAGGCCCGGCGTGTCGATCGTTGTGCCCAATCCAAAGACATCGGGCGGCGCGCGTTGGGCTTACCTCGCCGCCTGGGCCTATGCCGAACGCAAACCAGGCGGCAGCTGGCAGAAAGCGAAGGATTTCGTTTCGGAGTTCTATTCGCACGTGCCGGTCCTCGACGCCGGTGCGCGCGGATCGACGACCACATTCGCCCAACGCGGCATCGGCGATGTGCTCGTCGCCTGGGAAAACGAAGCCCATCTGGCGATCCAGGAAGCCGGACCGGGCAAGTTCGACATCGTCTATCCGTCGGTCTCGATGCTGGCCGAGCCGCCCGTCGCCCTGCTCGACCAGAACGTCGATCGTCATGGCACGCGGAAGGTTGCTGAAGCCTATCTGAAGTTCCTCTATTCGCCGCTGGCACAGGAGATCGAAGCGAAAGATTTCTATCGTCCGCGCGATGTCAAAATCCTCGCTGCGCACGCAGCCGACTTCCCCAAGCTCAAGCTTTACACGATCGACTATGCGTTCGGCGGCTGGGCCAAAGCGCAGGCCACGCATTTCGCGGACGGCGGCATTTTCGACCAGATCTACAAACCGGCGCGATGAGTTCGATCGCAGGTTCTTCGCGTATCGCCTTCCGGAAGCCGAGCGCCCTGCCCGGCTTCCTGCCTACTTTTGCGTTCACGATCTTCTACCTCTCGACGGTCGTACTGATCCCGCTTGCAGCACTGGTGATCCGTCCGTGGTCGCTGGGATTTGACGGGTTCATCGCCGCGGTGACGACGCCTCGCGTGCTGGCGGCGCTGGAGCTTTCGTTCGGCGCTGCCGCGACCGCCGCGATCATCAACACGGTTTTTGGCTTCATCGTCGCGTGGGTGCTGGTGCGCTATCGCTTTCCGTTCAAGCGCCTGATCGATGCGCTGGTCGATCTGCCTTTCGCGCTTCCGACCGCCGTGGCCGGCATTGCGCTCGCGACGCTCTATTCGCAGAAGGGCTGGATCGGCGGCGCGCTGGCGCCGTGGGACATCAAGATCGCCTATACGCCGCTCGGCGTCATCGTAGCGCTCACCTTTATCGGGCTGCCTTTCGTCGTGCGCACCCTGCAGCCGGTGTTGGCCGACATGGGCCCCCAGGCGGAAGAAGCCGCCGCCACGCTGGGCGCCACACGCTTGCAGACTTTCGTGCGCGTCGTGCTGCCCGCGCTGACGCCGGCGCTTTTGACGGGCGCAGCGATGGCCTTTGCACGCGCCGTCGGCGAATACGGCTCGGTGATCTTCATCGCCGGCAATCTGCCGATGGTCTCCGAGATCGCGCCGCTTCTGATCGTCATCAAGCTCGAACAATTCGACTACGCGGGCGCCGCCGCGGTCGGACTGACGATGCTGGCGGCATCGTTTCTCATCCTGCTGGCGCTCAATGCGCTGCAGGGTTACCTATCCACGAGGCGCTGATGCTCCAGCCGCGCAACGCCATCGAGGATCCGCGCTTCTTCCGCATCGTCGCTGTCATTATTGCGGCGCTGTTCATCGCGCTCAATCTTCTGCTGCCGCTGCTCGTCGTCTTCAGCGAAGCGCTGTCGAGCGGGCTGCACGCAGCCCTCGTGGCCCTCAAGGAGCCCGATGCGCGGTCCGCGATACGGCTCACATTGATTGTTGCCGCCATCACCGTGCCCGCAAATGTGATCTTCGGTCTTGCCGCATCCTGGGCGATCACGAAGTTCGATTTCTGGGGCAAGAGCTTTCTCGTCACGCTGATCGATATCCCGTTCTCCGTTTCACCGGTCATCTCGGGTCTCATCTACGTTCTGATGTTCGGCATGCAGGGCTGGCTCGGCCCGTGGCTGCGTGACCACGACATCAAGATCATCTTCGCGCTGCCGGGCATCGTGCTCGCTACCATCTTCGTGACGTTCCCGTTTGTTGCGCGCGAACTTATTCCGCTGATGAGCGATCAGAGCCGCGACGAGGAAGAAGCGGCCGTGTCGCTCGGCGCCTCCGGTTTCAGCACGTTCTGGCGCGTGACATTGCCGAACATAAAATGGGGCCTGCTCTACGGTGTGCTGCTCTGCAACGCACGCGCGATGGGCGAGTTCGGCGCCGTGTCCGTCGTCAGCGGCCACATCCGCGGCCTCACCGACACCATGCCGCTGCATGTCGAGGTACTTTACAACGATTACCAATATGTCGGCGCCTTCGCGGTCGCCTCGCTTTTGGCGCTGCTCGCGCTGATCACTTTGCTCGTCAAATCGTTTCTGGAATGGCGCTACGCGGACGAGATCGCCGCGACGCATCGCCACTGAAGGTGTCCCATGTCGCTGGTTGTCGAGTCGGTCGCCAAGAGTTTTGACCGCTTCGCCGCATTGAACGGCGTGAGCCTCGCCGTGCCCAAAGGCGCGTTCCTGGCGCTGCTCGGACCTTCCGGCTCCGGCAAGACGACGCTGCTGCGCATCCTGGGCGGCCTCGAATTCGCCGACATGGGCCGCGTGCAGTTCGAGGGCGAGGAATGGCTGTCGCTGCCGGCACGCGAGCGGCGCGCGGGCTTCGTGTTTCAGCACTATGCGCTGTTCCGTCATATGACCGTCGCCAAAAACATCGCCTTCGGGCTCGAGGTGCGTCCACGGGCCAAGCGGCCGCCGCGCGCGGAGATCGATCGGCGCGTTGCGGAACTGCTGTCCCTCGTGCAGCTCGACGGCCTCGGCCAGCGCTATCCCAGCCAGCTCTCCGGCGGCCAGCGTCAGCGCGTGGCGCTGGCACGCGCGCTCGCGATCGAACCGCGTCTGCTTCTTCTCGACGAGCCGTTCGGCGCGCTGGATGCAAAGGTGCGCAAGGACCTTCGCGTCTGGCTGCGCAAGCTCCACGACGCAACCGGGATCACCACCATCTTCGTCACCCACGACCAGGAGGAAGCGCTCGCGCTGGCCGATCTCGTGGCGGTGATGAACCAAGGCCGCATCGAGCAGATCGCGACCCCCGAAGAGTTGCGCGCGGCCCCGGCGACGGATTTTGTCGCGGAGTTCCTGGCGGACCAGCGGGTGCGGCCGACGCCGCTCGCAGCGAATGTCGTCGCGTTGCGGTAACGCCTCTTTCCCAAACCCGCGGATGGCCCGATAGTAGGGCCATGACACAAACCCGCGATCCCCTCGATCTGCCTGTCATTCCCCTGCCGGTGATTGCATCGACGCAAGCCCGCTATCACGCCCGTATCGTGCGCGACGGTTTCTGGCGCAAACTGCTCAAGACCGCAGGCCGCGTCCCCTTCGCCGAGGATCTGGCCGCCGCTTACTTCTGTGTCATCGACCCCGAAACGCCGTCGCGCGTGCGCGGCGTGCTGCTGGTGGCGCTCGCCTGGTTCGTGCTGCCCGCGTCTGTCATGCCGGAGTTCCTGATCATTGCCGGTCTCACGGACGACGCCGCCGTGCTGGCGCTCGCCGCCGGCATGGTGCGCAAGCACATCAAGGACCGGCACTATTCGCGCGCCCGCGCCGCGCTCGGCATCGCCGAGCCTGCAACCGACGAAGAGATCTGGGGCTAGCGGCTCTTCGCCGGACTTATTTTGGAACGACGAGAAACGGATTGGCCGGCTGATCGCCGTGCGGCTTTTCGTGATGGCTGGCGACGAATTCGATCGCTATGCCGGATTCGTAATGGTGCGCAACGCGGCCCGCCGTCTGCCCGATCAGCACCATCTCGCCGACGGGCGGGCGCGCATCGGTCTTGAGCGACACGCCGCTCAAGGAAAGATCGAGCACTTCGCAATTCACCACTTCCCCGTTGGCGCGTGTGAAGCGCGACACGCCGTTGGAATTTCCGGGGCGCCGCATGACCGATTCATCGACGATGCCGCGGTTCAGATGAAGCGTAAGCTGTTCGGTGAGCTTGTCGCGCTTCATCGGCGAACAATGAAACTGCACGCCGAACCTTCCTTGCGAGGAGTCGTCGTCGGCGGTCAGTTCGTTCGGGCGAACGACATTGCCTTCAAATCGCCCGAAGCCGTCGATGTAGAGCACGATCTGCGCATCCGCCGCCGGCAGAACATCGCTCGTGATCAGCGCACCGCCCGGCGACAGATCGACGACTTTGCACTGCGCTTCGCGATTTTCGCTCGGCAGGAAGAACCGCCCGGCGATCTCGACCCGCGCACGCAAATAATGGCGGCGCTCGGCCTTCGCCCGCTCCACCACGCTGTTCCGGTCCTTGGTCATGGCAGCGCCAGCGACGTCCCTGGCCCCTGATAACGCCTTCCCGACCGTTGTAGGGCCCGGATGGTCAACGTGAGGTTTACGGATGCCGGCGTTTTCCACGTTTATCCGCCGCCGCTTCCAAGGACTAAATCCTTGGGCTATAGAGCCAAACATCCGAAAACCGCCGGGGGAGTGTCGACCCCTCGGGGATTCGCCCCTTTCCAGGAGTATCCGCATGGGCCGCGCTTCCGCGTCGTCGTCTGGTCCCCGTTTCGCCGCCCTGTTCGGCCTGTGCGCCACCGCTTTGGCGCTCTCGGGATGCATCGGGAACTCGGTTTTTGACGACCTGAATGCCGCCCAGCCGATCGGCTCGCCTTTCCAGGAAGCCCTTTTCAAAAATTACTCCTTTCTCGCGAAGTCGTTCGGCACCCAGTCGGCACCGTCCGGCCAGGCCTTCGACGCGGACGGCGCGATCTCGCTCACCGGCGCCGACAACACGATCTCCGGCCTCGCCGATGCCTATGCGCTGAAGGCGCTGGCGGTCGCGAAAGGCGATGAGGATGTGCTGCCGGAACCCGCGCCCGATGGCGATGCGGATGCCGAGAATGTGCGCCTGCAATTGCTGCGCGATCTCTCCGACGGCCGCGAAAAGGCGCCGGAAGACGCCGCGCGTGCCCAGGCCGATTACGACTGCTGGGTGATGAACCGCCGCGTGCCGAGCCTTGCGGCAGCATCCCAGGCTTGCCGCCGCAGCGTCACCGTCTCGCTCGCCAAGCTCGAGCACGGTTCGAACCCGGTGCCTGCACCGCCTCCGACTGTCGCGTCGGCGCAAGCGCCGGCATCGGTCGCTCAGCCCGTCACGTTTACCGTCTCGTTTGCGGAACGGTCGGCGAAGCTTTCACCCGATCAGCTGTCGGTCGTCAGCCAGGCGATCGACGCGGCACGGCAGGGCCGTCAGTCGCGCATCACCGTCGTCGGCCATTCGGATGCGAAGGAAGCCAGCCAGCCGCTGTCGCTGAAGCGCGCCGATGCGGTCGAAAAGGCGCTGGTATTGCAGGGCGCGCGCCCGGAGGCCATCTCCGTTTCGGGTGCCGACAAGGATCAGGAACCGCACGAGCGGGTCGTTGTGATTTCACTCCTTCCCTGATCGCGTAGCCAGCCTTTAATCACGCGAACAGCCCTGCCTTTGGCAGGACGGCTTATCGCGCGCTATGCTCGGTCCCAACGCCATTCAGGGACCGGGATATGAAAGCCTTTGATTACATCATTGTCGGCGCAGGCAGCGCCGGCTGCGTGCTCGCCAACCGCCTGTCGGCCGATCCGTCGATCGAAGTCTTGCTGATCGAAGCGGGCGGACGCGACAAATCGCTGATGATCCATATGCCCGCGGGCATTCCGGCACTTCTCGGCAAACCCAATCCGCACAACTGGTACTACAACACCGAAGGCCAGCTGCATCTCAACAATCGCCGCCTTTATTGGCCGCGCGGCAAAGGCTGGGGCGGATCGTCGTCGATCAACGGCATGATCTATATCCGGGGGCACGCACGCGACTACGATCGCTGGCGTCAGCTGGGATGTGACGGCTGGTCGTTCGCCGACGTGCTGCCCTATTTCAAGCGCTCCGAATGCAATGAAGGCGGCGCCGATGCCTTTCACGGCAATAGTGGTCCGCTGCACGTTTCGAACGGCCGGTCCGTCAATCCGCTTTTCCGCGCCTTCATCCAGGCGGGTGTCGAAGCGGGCCATCCGCGGACGAACGACTTCAACGGCAGGACTCAGGAAGGCTTCGGCCCGTATCAGCTGACGATCCATAACGGCCGGCGCTGGAGCGCGGCCGCGGCCTATCTTCATCCGGCGCTCGACCGTCCGAACCTGACTATTGAATCAAATGCGCATGTCACGCGCGTCCTGTTCGAAGGCACGCGCGCCGTCGGCGTCGAATATGCGCAGAAGAAGGAGAGGTGCCAGGCGCGGGCCATTCGCGAGGTCATTCTCTCCGGCGGCGCAGTCAACACGCCGCAAGTCCTGTTGCTTTCCGGCATCGGTGATCCGGAAATCGTCAAACGGTTCGATCTTCCCGTCGTCGCAGACCTGAAAGGCGTCGGCCGCAATCTGCAGGATCATCTCGACTGCTCGATCCAGTACGAATGCTCCCAGCCGATTACGCTGTACAGCCAGGCCAATCCCTTGCGCGCCGCGCGCACAGGCCTCGAATATGTCCTTCTCGGCAAAGGCTTGGCGACCGGTCAGGGACTTGAATCCGGCGCCTTCCTGAAGAGCCGCCCCGATCTCGAAACGCCCGATCTGCAATTCCACTTCATTGCCGCCTTGATGTACGACCACACGCGAAAAAGAGCGGACCGTCACGGATTCATGGCGCATGTCTGCCAGCTAAGACCCGAAAGCCGCGGCTATATCTCGCTGCGCTCGGCCGATCCGCTCGATCAGCCGATCATCCAGCCCAACTATCTGGAGGCCGAAGAAGATCGCCGTGCACTGCGCGAAGGCGTCAAGCTTGCCCGCGACGTCTTTGCCCAGGAAGCGTTTGATCCTTATCGCGGTCCCGAGCTGATGCCTGGCGCTCATATCCAGCGCGACGATCAGATCGACGCCTTCGTGCGCAAAACCGCTGAGACAATTTATCACCCGGTGGGCAGCGCCAAGATGGGACGGGACAAGGAATCCGTGGTGGATCCGGAGCTTCGCGTTTACGGCATCGAAGGATTGCGCGTGGTCGACGCGTCGGTCATGCCGGCGCTGGTTTCCGGCAACACCAATGCGCCGACAATCATGATCGCGGAAAAAGCGGCGGATTTGATCCTGGGCCGCGCGGTGCTGCCGCCGGAAACCGTGCGCGTGGCGGAAGACGAGATCAAACGCGCCGCCGCTTAAGCTGTTCATGAATCATTGCTGGCATCGTTTCAGATTTGAACTTCACTTGCGCCGCCACCATCTAGGGTTCACGGTTCTTACGTCTGCGGCGTTTGAACGGAAACGTCTCGGGGGGCGTTGTAGTCTGACGGAAAGGATACAACGATGCCGGCCTTACGCACGTGCCTCTTCGCTGCTCTCGCGACCGCCTCTTTGGCCGTAACGGCCAAAGCGCAGGAAGGAACCTATGGCGGGCGCTATCCCCTTCACGAAATCAATTTCGACATGTGGTGCCAGGAAGAGCGGCACCTGCCGCCTGAGCGCTGCGACAAGCGCCTGCCGCAGGACGACGCCGACTATCAGGCCTATGTTGCGAAGATCGAGAACTACGAAGTTCAATATCTTCAGGCGAAGTCGAACGAGGTGAACATCGATCGGACCATCATCCATAACGATCCGATCGATCACCCGAACCAGACTTCGGCACCGCAGATCAATCAGGTCGATCCGCCGCCGGCTTCCCTGCCCCACTAAGTCGCTTATTTCACCAGCGCAGCAGACGGTTGAACCGCGCCGTCCAGGCGCCTCAGCAGCGTCCGCATGGTTTCGTTCATATCGAAATTGGCGGCGGCGGGCTTGTCCTGCGACACCACGAGCCGCAGATGCGGAGCCTTGCGAAGATTGCGCAGTGTCGGCAATGCGGACGACGGCGGGGGCGGAGGCGGCGGAGGCGGCACGTAAGCCGACAGCGGCTCGTCTTCGCGCACGAAGTGCGAGCCGACCAGCCGCTGAAACGCGATCGGCTTGCCGGAAAGCGGCGCGGGATCGCTCAGGAACTGGATCAGACCCATGAACCGCGTCGGCTCTTCATTGCCGAAGGTGACGGGGGCGAGGACGATCTCCATCTCGATCAGCGCCCCTTCCGGCGTCGTGCCATACGCCGCAAGCGCAACGGGCTGTTTCGTCGCAAGCGATTGCTTCAAGAGAAGCGTCATCGACGAACGGCTGCCGGCTTCCCAATGGGCGAGAAAGCCCGTGCCTCGGAGCTCGAAACCGTAGCGATCGCAAAGCGATGTGCCGGCTAGACGATAATGCGGTCGCAACGTGTCCGTCGCATCGATGATGAAAACATGGGACAGCATGCGCTTGATGGCGCGCGGATCGATATCGCATTGATCCGGAACGTCGCGGCCTCGGCGCAGTCTGCTCCAATACCCCACCAGAAGGTGGCTGTTGCGATGCTTCATCATCGTACTTGTCTCTTTTGCCCCACATCGGGACGGCGTTGCGCCATCACGAAGTGTTAACAGCAGAAGGCGTGCCAGCGCGAAGACTTATCCCCAGGGGCCTGATTTTCTGACCGAACCGAACAGCGGGAAATTCGAGGATTTGAATATCGGCGTCAGCATGAGACCGGTGATGAATCCGCCGACATGTGCCCACCATGCAACGCCCGGCTGGTCCGCCTGCGTCGCCCCGGCATTCAGCAGCTGCAGGATGAACCAGAATCCAACAACCCAGATCGCCGTGATCCGGAGCGGATAGAGGATGATGCCGAGCGGCACGATGACGAGGACCCGCGCGCGCGGGAAAAGCAGCACATAAGCGGCCAGTACACCGGAAATGGCGCCGGAAGCGCCGATCATGGGTACTTGTGACTGCGGATTGACGAGGCCGAGCGCCAGGGCTGCTGCGACGCCGCATACGAGATAGAAGGCGAGAAAGCGCACATGCCCCATCGCGTCTTCGACATTGTTCCCGAAGATCCAGAGATAGAGCATGTTGCCGGCGATATGCAGGAAGCCGCCGTGCAGGAACATGCCGGTAAAGATCGTGATCCAGGCCGGCACGCTACCGACGCCCTGGGGTGTATAGCTCGCGAAGAACGATGCCGGCTTGAAACCGTAGACGAGGAGCGCCGTGTCCATTTCGGAGCCCAGCGACAGCTCCCAGATGAAGGCCACGATGCAAGCGACAATGACGGCCCAGGTGACCAGAGGCGCCAAACGGGCTCGATTGTCGTCCGAGATCGGGATCATGCCGAACCGCTTAACCCGTTTTAACCAGCGCGGTTGTTTCAAATTGGGCCAGTCCGCGCGCCTCTTCCATCATGTCACGTTTCCCGGTCATCCGCCCTCAGCGACGGCGTGGGCACCAAAGGGTCGCATGCGTGTGTGAACCGCATGGGGAGACCTTTGATCCTGAGCCGCAATCGTCTTATGTCTGAGGACCTCGGGTGATGCGCGACGTTGTTCGCGCCGTATTTTCCTCGAGAGCTCCATGTTGCGAACGCCTGTCTTGGCGACGGGATGGACACGATGAAGATCGGTTCCGACCAACACAAGGAACTCTTCTGCCGGCTCTTTATGCAGAGCCATCAGCCCTTCGAGCCCGAGGCTCTGCCCTGGCCCGAACTCGACGCCGACGCGTTGACCCGGCTCCGAAGCGTCCCCTTCTGGCAGGAGGTATTGCACACGGAAATGCGCGCCGGGCGCATCGTCAACGCCTTTGCGCCGACCATCGAAGACCCGGCGCTTCGCGAAGCCGTGGCGCTCCAGGGTTTCGAGGAAGCGCGGCACGCGATGCTGTTGCGCGTGATGATCGAGCGTTATGGCGTGGAGATAGAGCCAAAGGAACCTGATCCTCTGCCCGAGGATATCGAGACGGCCTTTATCGACTTCGGCTTCGGCGAATGCCTCGACTCCTTCCTCGGCTTCGGCGCCTTCAAGATCGCGCGCCAATCGCAATTCCTGCCCGAGCAGATGTTCCAGATCTTCGAGACGCTGATGTACGAGGAGACGCGCCACATCGTCTTCTTCATCAACTGGATGGCCTGGCGCGAGACGCAGAAGGGCCGCAACGCATTCGTGCTGCGCAGTGCCAATTCGCTTCGGTATTACGGGCGCGCGCTCGGCCGCCTGGCGGGCGTCATCCGCCGCGGCGCCGAAGTGAACGACGGCAAGGACTTCTCGGCGACCCAGGCGAGCGTCTTTCTCGAGGGCTTCACGTTCCGGCGTTTCGTTGAAGACTGCCACGCCGAGAATTTGCGCCGCATGGAGAGCTTCGATCCTCAGCTCCTGCAGCCGCGCTTCCTGCCCGCGCTCGCCGGTGCGGCGCTTTCGGCGCTCCGGCTCCGGCATCCCGGACAGAGGAAAAGCACGCACGCCGTCGCAGCCCTCGAAGGCGGTACGCGCGAAAACCGGTAGGCATCGAAGCAGCCCTAGGGCACCACGCCATCGCCATTGGGGCGCGGCGCTAGCGCTTCTTCTTGGTCCCTGCCCTGGTTTTCTTCGCGCTCTTGGCGACAGTTTTCGCCCGCGCCGCATTGGCAGACTGCGCCGCATAAGCGGTCCGCGCCGCATTGGCACTCGCCGGCAAGCCGAGATCATTGGCGGCGTAAATCGTGCGCTTCCGGCTGGCGAGATCGATAGTGAGGCTATCGTCGGGGGCTTTGGCGGCGGCGCCGTCGCTTGCGGGGTGATATTCGATCCTGAGCTGCTTTGGATCGACGATGACCCGCAAATAGCCGTAATCGATGTCGTCGTAGTTCTCGAACGTCACCGCGTCGTCGGTCGCCGATGCGGGCTGCAGCGTCTGCGGCGCGCGTACGGTGCCGCCATTGGCGGCCTTGAGCTTCTGGACGTTATGTCCGCCATTGCCGCAGACGATATAGGGAATCTCGGTGCCGTCGGACCGGTGGCGCGTAAAGCGCTGGTAGTTGTGTGCATGGCCGGCGAGCACGGCGTGCGGCCACACCCCGGCCTGGGCGCAGATCTGGTCCATCTGCTGGCGCATCTCGAGGCTCGAGGCATGCTGGCCGCCGAGCGTGTAAGGCGGATGATGATGCGCGAAGAGCAGCGCGCCGGCGTATTTCTCGGCTTTGACGCGGGTCAGTGCCGCTTTCAGGAAATCGAGCTGCGACGTGCCGATGGTAGAGTTGGAGATGACGCCCGGGTCTTCCAGCGTGTTGCTGTAGAAGACGAGGATGCGCACGAACGGCGCGTCGAACGTGAAGAACACGCCGGGCTGGATCTGCGCCGTGCGCGACAGCCCGCCCGCTTCGGGCGTCACCGTGAAGCCTTGCGCGGGATCGGCGCAGAAATTTCGCAGGTAAGCGGCGAGGCTCGTCGCATGCGCAAGCGGCGAGATCATGCCGTCGTGATTGCCGGCCGCCGCCAGTACCGGCGCGGCGTAGTTGCGGTACGGCTCGTAGAACTGGTCGTAATAATATTCCGTCTCGCCGAAATTATAGACGATGTCGCCGAGCAGGAAGGCGAATTGCGGCACCTCGCGCGGATCGGCCTCGTCGAAATCGGTGATCATCTTGTCGGTGACTTCGTTCTGCGTCGTGGGCCCGCGCGTCGAACCGCAATCCCCGGTCGCATGAAAAACAATCTGGCCATTGCCGGTGATGGTATCGATCGCCTTTTGATTGCCGCCGAAGACATCGAGCAATGCGAGCTGCGGTTCGGCCTTCTTGCCGCGCGGCGCCGGAAACGGCAGCGGCTGAATTTTGTGCTCGGCGTTGAGCTGGTCGATGATTTTGTACGCGGCCGTATCGGAGGGATGCTTGACCTTGAAGATCGTCGGATCCCCGGTCGGCTCGGGCTGCGCGAAGACGGGTGATTTGAGAACGCGACCGCCTGCGGATTTTGCACGGGCCATGGGCATCTCTCCATTCGCGCGCAGGCGAAGGAGAATGCAAAACGGGATGCGGTTCAACAGAGATTAGCTGTCTGAGTATTCTCAGAACAGGTTGTCGAGGCGGTTGGTGAAGACTGATAACGTTATTGAGACAACCGCGCCAAACCCCAGACGATCGGCCCCTCTGCCAACGCATTCGGGGAGGGGACGATGAAAAAGGCCCATCAACAGGTTTGTGGCGGCGCTCTGGGTCTTCGCCGTTTTCGTCGGTGTCGCTGACATCTCTGCCTACGTCTGGATCGTATGAACTCTCAAAGGCTTCGCCGCGGGCCATGCGAAACTTTGCGACCTCGGCGGCGACGCCTGGGTAATCCTGCAGAACGCCGTGATCCCAGCTGCCCAACTGACGACATTCGGCGGGATTAGCGATGGCGGGCCGCGCCGGCGGCGCGGATAAAGCGTGGAAGGCCTTCGCTTGACCCTCCCGGCTTAATCCGTATATTGCCCGCCTTCCGGCAGGGTCTCCCAGCCGGAAAACCAAGAAATTTGCCAAGGATTTCAATATGTTCGCGGTCATCCGCACCGGCGGCAAGCAATATCGGGTGGTAGCGGACGACGTCCTGACCATCGAGAAGCTGGAAGGCGATGTCGGCTCCAAGCTGACCCTTTCGGACGTGCTGATGATCGGCGGCGACAAGCCCCAGACCGGCGCTCCCCTCGTGAAGGGCGCCTCGGTGGTGGCCGAGATCCTCGAGCAGGGCAAAGGCGAGAAAGTCATCGCCTTCAAGAAGAAGCGCCGCAAGAACACACATCGCAAACGCGGCCATCGCCAGCCCTTCACCAAGGTGAAGATCACAGCGATCCACGCGAGCTAAGGCAGAGAACCATGGCGCACAAGAAAGCAGGCGGCTCTTCGCGCAACGGTCGCGACTCGGCGGGACAACGTCTCGGCGTGAAGGTGTTCGGCGGTCAGGCCATCGAGGCCGGCAACATCATCGTGCGTCAGCGCGGCACGCAGTTCCATCCCGGCGAGAATGTCGGCATGGGCAAGGACCACACGCTGTTCGCGCTGACCGACGGCCACGTGGCGTTCCGCGAAGGCTTCAAACGCCGCACCTACGTATCGGTCATTACGTCGGACCTTCCGAAGGAAGCGGCGTCATAGCGGCTTGAAGACATAGGGCCGCACGGAAAACACCGGCGGCCCATAGGGCGAGGGAGATGGTCCGCCATCTCCCTTTTTTGTTCCCTCGCGAAGAGAGGGAAGTGCCATGTCCTGTTGCCGACTGGAGACCGAACGTCTGTTGTTACGCCCGCAGGGAGCGGACGATATCCCCGTGCTCGTTTCGCTCCTCAACGATTTCGACATCTCGAAGAACCTCGCCCGCGTACCCTATCCGTACACGGAAGATCAGGCGCGGGAATTTCTCGGCCGCGTCGCCGAGGATCGCGCGAAAGGTCAGGCCTATCCCTTTGCCGTCACGCTCAAGAGCGACGGGACACTGATCGGCGGCTGCGGCCTAAGGCTCAAGGACGACGGCATGTTCGAGCTTGGTTACTGGCTCGGCCGGCCCTACTGGGGCAAAGGCTATGCGAGCGAGGCGGCCCGCCGGGTGGCCGGTTTCGCCTTTCACGACCTTGACGCGCCCACGATCAGAGCCAGCTATTTCCACGATAATCCCGCCTCCGGGCATGTGCTAGAAAAGCTCGGCTGTGTGCCCGCAGGCGTTGAGCACATCGATTGCCTCGCGCGCGGCCACGCGGTCTATAGCCACAGGGTCGTGCTCGATCGGGAAAATTTCGGCCGAAACAGAGAAAAACAACGATGAAGTTCCTCGACATTGCCAAGGTCTATATCGCGTCGGGCTCGGGCGGGAACGGCTGCGTGTCGTTCCGCCGCGAGAAGTTCATCGAGTTCGGTGGACCGAACGGCGGCAATGGCGGAAAGGGCGGCGACGTCTGGGCGGAAGCGGTCGAGAATCTCAACACGCTGATCGACTATCGCTATCAGCAGCATCTCAAGGCCCAGAACGGCCAGCACGGCATGGGCAAGGAGATGACGGGCTTCAATGGCGACGACGCGACGCTGCGCGTCCCGGTCGGCACGCAAATCTACGAAGAAGACGGCGAGACGATGATCGCGGATCTCGCAACGCCCGGACAACGCGTGAAGCTTCTGCGCGGCGGCAATGGCGGCTTCGGCAATGCGCACTTCAAAAGCTCGACCAACCAGGCGCCGGAATACGCCAATCCCGGACAGCCGGCGGAAGAGAAGACGATCATCCTCAAGCTGAAGCTGATCGCAGATGCGGGGCTGATCGGTTTGCCGAATGCGGGCAAGTCGACGTTTCTGTCGCGCGTTTCGGCCGCGAAACCCAAGATCGCCGATTATCCCTTCACCACGCTCAATCCGCAGCTCGGCATGGTGCGCATCGACAACATCGATTTCGTGCTCGCGGATTTGCCGGGGCTCATTGAGGGCGCACATGAAGGGGCCGGACTCGGCGATCGCTTCCTCGGTCATGCGGAGCGTTGCGGCGTCGTGCTGCATCTGATCGACGGTACGCAAAGCGGGATCGTGCGCGCCTATCGGACGATCCGTGGCGAGCTGGAAGCCTATGGCCATGGCCTCGCCGACAAGCCGGAGATCGTCGCGCTCAACAAGATCGACGCGATTCCGAAGGCGGCGCTGACGAAGAAGCTAGCCTCGCTCGCCAAGGCGTCGGGCAAGAAGGTGTTCGCCATTTCCGGCGTCAGCGGCGAAGGCGTCAACGAGGTTCTGCGCGCGCTGGGCGAGCAGGTGGTCAAGAGCCGCAAGCGCAACGCGCCCAAGCGCGCCTCGGAAACTGCCTGGACGCCATGAGCGACGCGCTCGCCCGCGCCAAACGCATCGTCGTCAAGATCGGCTCGGCGCTGCTGGTCGATCGCGCGAACGGCGCGTTGCGGGAGGACTGGCTGGCGTCCGTCTGCGCCGACATCGCCGCGCTGAAACAACAGGGCAAGGAGATCATCGTCGTCTCCTCGGGCGCGATCGCGCTGGGTCGGCGCGCACTCGGGCTTCGCGACGGCGTGCTGAAGCTCGAGGAAAGCCAGGCCGCCGCCGCAGCCGGACAGGTGCGGCTCGCGCATGCTTATGCCGATGCCTTCGCGCACAAATCGATCCTGGCGGCGCAGGTGCTTCTCACGCTGGGCGACACCGAAGAACGCGCACGCTATCTCAACGCGCGAGCAACCTTGCGCACGCTTCTGGGACTGGGCGCCGTGCCCGTGATCAACGAGAACGATACGGTGGCGACGGCGGAGATCCGCTTCGGCGACAATGACCGCCTCGCCGCGCGCGTCGCCTCGATGATGGAAGCGGACTGCCTCGTTTTGTTGTCCGATATCGACGGGCTCTACACCGCCGATCCGACGCGCGATGCGACCGCCGAGCACATTCCCGTGGTCGATGGGATCACGCCAGCGATCGAAGCGATGGCGGGCGAATCCATTTCGGGTCTCGGCCGCGGCGGCATGGCGTCGAAGCTCATTGCGGCGCGCATCGCCTGCGAAGCGGGCGCCGAGACGCTCATTGCGAAAGGCGCGATCGCGCATCCCTTGGCCGCCATTCGTGACGGCGCGCGCAAAACGGTCTTCAGGGCGCATGCCTCGCCCCATGCCGCGCGCAAGCGCTGGATCGCGGGCGGACTCAAGGCGGAAGGCGCGCTGGTGATCGACGCCGGCGCGGCGGACGCGCTGGCGCAGGGACGCAGTCTCCTGCCGGCGGGGGTCAAGTTCATTGAAGGCCAGTTCCGGCGCGGCGATGCGGTCGTGGTGCGCGACGCTGCGGGACGCGAGATCGCACGCGGGCTTGTGGCGTACGCGGCGGCGGATGCGCAGCGCATCGCCGGCCGCAAGAGTTCCGAAATCGAAACCATTCTCGGCTATCGTGGCCGCGACGAGATGATCCATCGCGACGATCTCGTTCTCGTCGAGAAGAGCCCGGCCGTATGAGCGATCATGTCGGAGCGCGGACGTCACGTCCGCACACAAAGGAAAAAGATGCGGGGGGGACGTCCGCGCTCCGACATGACGCGTTGCAACTGCTCGCGCAGATGGGAAAAGACGCTAGGGTTGCAGCGAAGGTTCTGCGTCAAACCGATCGCGACAGCAAAGACAAAGCCCTCCTCGCCGCCGCGAAGGCGTTGCGCACCAACGCACATGCAATCCTCTCCGCCAACGCCGAGGACATGAAAGCTGCCGGCGACATGTCTCCCGCGATGCGCGACCGCCTGCAGCTTGACAAAGACCGAATTGAAGCGATGGCGAAAGGCCTTGAGGACATCGCGGCCCTTCCCGATCCGGTCGGCCGCGAGCTGGCGCGCTGGACGCGACCGAACGGTCTCGACATCCAGCGTATGTCTACACCTATCGGGGTCATCGGCATCATCTACGAAAGCCGTCCGAATGTGACGGCGGACGCGGGTGCCCTATGCCTCAAGTCGGGCAATGCGGTGATCCTGCGCGGCGGATCGGAGTCGCTACTCTCCTCGCGCGCCATTTATCAATGCCTTGTCGAGGGTCTGCGTGCGGCGGGTTTGCCGGAGGCTTCGATCCAGCTTGTCACCACCACGGACCGCACGGCCGTCGGTGAGATGCTGGAGGGCCTCGACGGCGCCATCGACCTCATTGTCCCGCGTGGCGGCAAAAGCCTCGTCGCACGTGTACAGAAAGAAGCCCGCGTGCCGGTGCTGGCCCATCTCGAAGGCCTCTGCCATGTCTATGTGCATGCGAAAGCAGACGCCGAGAAGGCGCGCGCCATCGCCGTCAACGCCAAGATGCGGCGCACCGGCGTCTGCGGCGCGGCGGAGACGCTCCTGATCGACCGCACGATCCTCCCGACGCTTGGCGTCGAAATCCTCGATGATCTCGCCAAAGCCGGTTGCGAAATCCGCGGCGACGACGCCGTGCGCGCTGTCTTTCCCGCCGCGCGCGCCGCCACGGAAGAAGACTGGAGCACCGAATATCTGGATGCCATTGTCAGCGTGCGCGCGATCGACGGCGTCGACGACGCCATCCGCCACATCGAGACCTACGGCTCGCAGCACACCGACGCGATCGTGACGGAAGATAAGGCGACGGCCGAACATTTCCTCGCCGCTCTCGATTCCGCAATCGTTCTCTGGAACGCCTCCACGCAATTCGCCGATGGCGGCGAGTTCGGCATGGGTGCGGAGATCGGCATCGGCACGGGCAAGCTGCACGCGCGCGGACCCGTCGGCCTCGAGCAGCTCACGACATTCCGCTATGTCGTGCGCGGAACAGGACAGACAAGACCGTGACGCGCGCACCCTCGCATTGGCTAAAGCCGCCCGGCCCTGTCGCCGACGGGCTTTCGATCGGGCTTCTGGGTGGCTCGTTCAATCCGCCGCATGAAGGCCATCTCCACATCAGCGAGATGGCGCTGAAGCGTCTCGGTCTCGATTATGTCTGGTGGCTGGTCTCGCCGCAGAACCCGCTCAAATCGGGCCGCAGCACCGCGCCGCTCGACAAGCGCATCGCGCTCGCCACGAAGCTCGTCGACGAGCGCCGCGTGATTGTCACCGATGTCGAGCGCACGCTCGGCACGCGCTACACGGTCGACACGCTGGAAGCGCTGGTGCGGCGCTTTCCCAAAGTGCGTTTCATCTGGCTGATGGGCAGCGACAATCTCGCGAGCTTTCATCTCTGGAAGGAGTGGCCGCGCATCGTGGAATTGATGCCCGTCGCCGTCGTCATGCGCCCCGGCTCGATGCTGGCGCCGCTCCAGGCCAAGGCGATGCAGCGTTTCTGGAATGCGCGCAGGAAGCATATGCGCGGCTTTGTCGGCGTCCTTCCGCCGGCCTTCGTCGTCGTGGGCGGCCGCCGCAACGCGCAGAGCTCGACAGCCCTGCGCGAGAGCGCCTTGGTCGGCCCCCACGCGTTGTGATAAGATGACACGTCACGCAAAGGACGAGGCGGCCATTCCGGTTCAGATGACGGCATTCCCCTCCCCGGCGCGCGTTCGCAAAGGAGGATCCTGACCTGACCCGCAAGACTGCCAAGAAGGGCGCCCCCAAATCCGTCGCGCCCGTGGAGCAGACGCTCCTCTCCCGCATCATTTCTTCCCTCGACGACGACAAGGCGGAAAACATCGTGACGATCGACCTCGAAGGCCGGTCGGCGCTGGCCGATGCCATTGTCATCGCGAGCGGCCGCTCGGCGCGTCACGTCTCCGCGATTGCGGAGCATCTGGCGCGGCGGCTGAAGGAAGCGGGCTATGGCACGCGGCCGAGCTCAGGCGCCGCAACCGGAGATTGGGCGCTGGTCGACGCCGGCGATATCATCGTGCACGTCTTCCGCCCCGAAGTGCGCGACTACTACGATCTCGAAGGCATGTGGTCGGTCGAGGAGCCGGGGCGCGCCGCGGCCCGTTGATCACGCCATGCGGCTTCTCATTCTGGCGGTGGGCCACGGGCGCGGCACTTCCGAAGGCGCGCTGACGGAGGATTTCATCGGTCGCGCGCATGCCTTCGGCAAAAGGCTCGGCTTTACGTCCGTCGCCATCGAAGAAGTCGCGGTCTCGAAACTGCGCGAAGCAAAATCCCGCATCGCCGAGGAAGGCGAGCGGCTGGCGGCACGGGTGCCGCGCGGGGCGCAGGCGATTTTCCTCGATGCCCGCGGCAAGGGTATGACCAGCGAGGCCTTCGCGGAGATGCTGGGCGCGATGCGCGACGCAGGCGCCAAGGATCTCGCCTTTCTCATCGGCGGTCCCGACGGGCTCGATCCCGGCCCGGCCGTCAAATCCTCGCGCAGCCTCGCCTTCGGGCCGCAGACCTGGCCGCATCTTCTGGTGCGCGCGATGCTTGCCGAACAGATATACCGTGCACTGACGATCCTCGGCGCTCACCCCTATCATCGCGGGCATTGATGCGGGCCATTAACACCAGATAGCGCCGCTTTAGCGGCCGCGTATGCCGTTATCCCTATCTTAACCAAGCCGGCGCAAAGTGAAGTTGCCGCAATGGGGATTAGGCCCATGGAAATCAAAGGAACGGGACCGGTCGGAAGCACCAGCATTCGCCGCACCACCCGCGGCACGTCCACCACCACGGACAGCGTCTTCAAACCCCTGACCCCCGAAGCCGAGGACCAGCCCCGCGCCCAGACCGTTGCCGGCCCAGGCCCCATCGCGGCCGTCGAGACGATCCTGACGCTCCAGGGCTTCGACGACGCGGCAGATGGCCAGTCCAGGGGCTTCGCCTACGGCCAGAACCTGCTCGACATGCTGGACCAGGTCCGCGATGGGCTTCTGGCCGGAGCCATTCCCCGCACAACGCTGAGCCGTCTCGCAGCTGCGGTCAGCCGCAAGCAGGAAGGCTTTGTCGACCCCCGGCTGCAGAATGTGCTCGACGAAATCGACCTCAGGGCCCGCGTCGAACTCGCCAAGCTCGAGCAGGCCGACGCTCGGGCTGCTTAAGACTATTTCTAAAAAACACGGTTTTATGTCAAAGCTTTGTGCTCGAATCCATTTGAAGGACCGAGTGGGCGCCTGTATAACCCCGGCCGCTTGGTAGGGCGTACGTTAAAGGGAGTGTCCATGGGTATCGAGCTTCCGCCCGGCTACAGGCCGTCGGACAGTGAGGCCTTTATGAATGAGCGGCAGCGCGAATATTTTCGCCGCAAACTGCTGCGCTGGAAAGACGACATCCTGCGCGAAAGCCGCGAAACGATCCAAAACCTGCAGGCCGAAACGACGGTGAATGCCGATCTCGTCGACCGCGCTGCCACTGAAGCCGAGCGCCAGCTCGAGCTCAGGACCCGCGACCGTCAGAGAAAGCTGATCGCCAAGATCGACGCGGCGCTGAGGCGCCTTGAAGACGGCTCTTACGGCTTCTGCGAGGAAACCGGCGAGCCGATTTCGCTGAAGCGCCTCGATGCGCGTCCGATCGCGACACTGTCGATCGAAGCGCAGGAACGCCACGAGCGCCGCGAACGCGTCTATCGGGACGATTAGGGCCTCGTCATCGAAACGATGACATCCTCCGAAGCGCGTGGCGCGAAGGAGGAAACGCGGGCATCGTGCCGGCCTGGCTTTCGACGCCGGCAAAAATGCCGACTAAACGCTCCGCGCTCCGATATCATCGCGTCGCGAGCGAATATCTTCCGCGCCGCAGCGTGCATTAGGCAATCTTCCCCATTCTCTCCGCCTTGAACGGGTGATCGACCAACGGCTCGATCGCCGCCACGAAACGCTGCGTGTGCGGCAGGTCGATGTGGCGCTCGAAGGCGGCTTCGCTGTCCCAGCGGGAGTGGATGTAGAAAAGCTGCGGATCCTGCGTCGACCGATAGGCGCTGACGGCGAGGCAGCCGGCTTCCTTCGCCGTCTCGGGCAGCACTTCGCGGATGGCGTGTTCGACGTCGGCCTCGCGGCCCTTGCGCGCATGGGCGCGCGCGAAAATGAAAAGCTCCATAGCGGCTCCTCCTGGCGTCATCGAAACCGAAAACGGCTTCACGCGCCAGCAGCCACGCACAGGTTGCTGCCATCCGCTGACAGAGTCAGAACGGCATCAGGATGTCGAACAGCTGCGAGCCGTAGCGGGGCTGCTGCACGTCGGTGATCTGGCCCTGGCCGCCATAGGAAATGCGGGCTTCGGCGATCTGGCTGAGATTGATCGTGTTCAGCTGCGTGATGTCTTCGGGACGCACGACACCCGAAATCTCGAGATCACGCATCTCCGCATTGACCCTCACCTGCTGGTGGCCGCTGATCACCATGTTGCCGTTCGGCAGCATCTGGGTGACGAGTGCGGCGAGCGTCAGGTTGATCGCTTCGGAACGATTGACGGAGCCCGAGCCCGTATTCGACGTCGCGGAACCCATATTGACGAGGTTCTTCGGATCCATGCCCGAATTGGTGATGCCGGCCTCGAGGCCGAAAAAATTCGCAAGATTGGCCGAATCGCTGTTGTTGCGCGTGCGCGTCGTCGTGTTCTGAATCTGGCCGGAATCGGCAATGGTGATGTCGACGGTGATGATGTCGCCGACATGGTTCGCACGCGGATCGTGAAAGAAGCTGTGCGCGCCCGTCTGCCAGAGCGAACTCGCCTGACGCGGCGTCGTCGGTGCGGGCGGCATCGGCAGCGAAACTCTCTGCTGCTGCGGATTGCTGATCGGCGACAGCTTGGGTTCGGCGCCGACATTCTCGATGCGATCGAGCGCGCTGCAGCCGCCGAGCGCGGAGACGAGCGCAACGGCGCCGATGCAGTCCTTCCAGAACCCCCTACGCATGCGCATGTCCTTCCTGCTCATGGATTTTCCGTCGATTGCGCCGCGCGCACCTGGCCTGCGCCCGTCACGATGCAGGAGACCTGCCGGAACGAGGCTGGATTCTGCACCATGACGCTTTCGCCGAGGCCCGCGTCGCTCATGGCGCGGCCCGTCGCCGTCAGCACGATGCCGGGCTCCGCGAAGGTCATGGTCACGGTCGAGCCTTTGACGACCAGGATGGGCATGCGCACATCCTGTTCGCGCACCGGTTCGCCCGCACGCAGCATCCGCCGCGCCTCGTGACCGATCAGTGCGGCCGTATCGACGACGACGCCGGGACGCAAACGGTCGGGCGTAGTCGCCTGCATGACGACGTCGGCATCGGTGATGGTTTCGCCGCGTTCGATATCGTGTGCCGGCACCGCGATGCGCGGCGCGTTGACGGCGCCGTCCGCAAGGGCAGTGCCCGCGGCGAAGGCGATCAGCGCGGCGGCGAGAGCGAGCGCTTTCATCAGCCCTGTCCCATATTCGCGGTCTGCTGCAGCATATCGTTCGCCGCAGTGATGACTTTCGAATTCATCTCGTAGGCGCGCTGCGCGGTGATCAGCGAGGTGATCGCCGACACCGGATCGACATTCGAGGATTCGAGATAACCCTGCTGGATCGTGCCGTAACCGGTCGTGCCGGGAACGCCCGCCTGCGGCGCACCCGATGACGCCGTTTCGACAAAGAGATTGCCGCCTTGCGCGCCGAGACCGGCCTCGTTGGGGAAACGGTCGAGCTCGAGCTGGCCCTGCAGCTGCGGCGCTGTCTGGCCCGGAATGCTGGCGAGCACCTGGCCTTGCGCGTTGATCTGCACGTTGGTCGCGTTCTGCGGCACGGTGATGCCCGGCGCCACGGGATAGCCCTGTTGCGTCACGATCTGGCCCGTCGGCGACAGCGCGAAATTGCCGGCCCGCGTATAGGTGAAGGTGCCGTCCGGCATCGTGATGCGGAAATAGCCCTGGCCCTGGATCGCGACGTCATAGGGATTGGAAGTCGACTGGAGCGCGCCCTGCGTCGTCACGCGCGCCACCGCGGCCGTGCGCACGCCGGCGCCCAGCTGGATGCCGCTCGGGAGAAGCGTGTTCGAATCCGACGACTGCGCGCCGGGCATCTCGACGTTCTGGTAGAGAAGGTCCTGGAATTCGGCGACCTGCGACTTGTAGCCGGTTGTGTTCATGTTCGCGAGATTGTTCGCGATGACTTCGACATTGGTCTGCTGGGCGGCCATGCCGGTGGCGGCGATGCTGAGAGCGCGCATTCAACTTCTCCTTAACTCTGCACGGTCGCGAGCTTGTCGAGCGTCTGCTGCTCGGCGTTCGCCTGCGATGTGCTGAGATTGATGACGGCCTGATAGGCCCGCATGGTTTCGATCATCTTCGAGATCTCGACGACCGGCTGGACGTTCGAGCTTTCGATCGCGCCCTGCTGGACGGTCGCGTTGGTGGCGATGCTGGCAACCTGCGTCGTCGAATAGAGGCTGCCGCCTTCCTTCACGAGCGCGCGGTCATTCGCGAAGTCGACGATGTCGATCTGTCCGATCTGGCCGTTGACGCCGCTGACCGTGCCGTCGGCGGCGATATGGATGTCGCCGTCGGTCTGCTGGATCGTGATATCGCCGCCGCCGGCCTGCACCGGATCACCCGCCTCATCGACGATGCGCCCCGAGGCGTCGAGCGAGAAATGGCCGTCGCGCGTGTAGCGTGTGCCGTTGGGCGTCGTCACGGCGAAATAACCCTGCCCGTTGATGGCGAGGTCGAACGGCGCGTGCGTGATGTCGACATGGCCTTCGCTCATGTCGCGGATCATGCCGGTCTGCTGCACGAAGCTGACGGCCTGCGTTCCGGTCTGACCTTCGGCGGGCTTTTCCAAATCCAGATATTCCTGAAACTTGGGCGTCTCGCCTTTGAAGCCCGGCGTCGAGACGTTCGCGAGGTTGTTCGCGATCGAATCCATCGACTGGTAAGCCGCCAGTTCCTGCGACAGGCAGACGAGTTGCGTCGTATCCATGGCCCGCTTGGATCCTTTCTGGTCCGTTGCGTTCGGAAGGCCTCTTGCAGCCGGTATGCCAGCGCGAAAGCCGCGGATTCGCTGGCTTTTCCCGCTGCCCGGCGCGACACCGGGCAAGGATTGCCGGGAGCGGACGGTCAGGACCCCGGTCATCGCCCGCAGCCAGACGACCAAATTGGTCAGCTGCCTGAGCAGAAGTATTGTCGCGTATGTGACACTCATGGGGGCTCCCTCCCAGGCCGGGCGGAAGACTTCGTTCTTGATATGTTCTTTTTCAAGAGGCCTGCCGAAAAACTTTTTCAGGGCCGCGACGGCAAGAACTGCCCGGCGGAAATTGCCGGGCGGGAACCAGTCCTTAACCACACCCGACTAATCCTCGAACGCGAAGGGGCCGCTGGCACGGCCTTGCGCAACAGGGGCAGCCGATGGCCAAGGACAACGATCCCGAGCTCGACGACGATTCGGACGGCGAAGGCGCAGGCGGCGCCAAAGGTCTCCTGGGCCGCTTCAGCAAGAAAATGCTGATCATCGCCGGCGGCGGCGCAGCCGCCCTGCTGCTGCTTCTCGGCGTCGGCATCAATTTCCTCTTCTTCTCGAGCTCGGATGCCGACAAGCCGAAGATGGTCGGCAATGTCGTTCTGCCCGTGGTGCCGCCGCAGGTCGTCTTCTACGACATGCCCGATCTCGTCGTGAACATTCAGTCGGCCGACACCGGCGCGCCGGCCTATCTGAAGCTTTCCGTCGCGCTCGAGCTGGCGGCGCCCGAAGAAAAACCGGGCATCCAGGCGCTGATGCCGCGCATCGTCGACCAGTTCCAGAGCTATCTGCGCGAATTGCGCATCGATGACCTGCACGGCTCGGCCGGCGTGCTGCGCGTGAAGGAAGAGCTCCTGCGCAGAGTCAACGCGGCGGCCGCGCCCTATCCGGTGCGCGACGTGCTGCTCAAGGAAATGATTGTTCAGTAGGCAGAGCATATGGCAGACGAGACCGAAACCAACGACGAAGCCCAGGCCGCCGCCGGTCCGGAAATCATCGAGCCGCCGACAACGACGGACGAGACGGCCGCCGATCGCATCCTCAATCAGGAGGAGATCGACAGCCTTCTGGGCTTCGACGTCAACGACGACCAGATCCAGGACAAGAGCGGCGTCCGCGCCATCATCAATTCCGCGCTCGTCTCCTATGAGCGCCTGCCGATGCTCGAAATCGTCTTCGACCGCCTCGTGCGGCTGATGACGACATCCTTGCGCAACTTCACCTCCGACAACGTCGAAGTCAGTCTCGACAACATCACGTCGATCCGCTTCGGCGACTATCTGAACTCGATCCCGCTGCCGGCGATCCTCGCCGTGTTCCGGGCCGAGCAGCTCGACAATTACGGGCTGTTCACCGTCGATTCCAATCTCATCTATTCGATCGTCGACGTGCTTCTGGGCGGACGCCGCGGCACCGCGGCGATGCGCATCGAAGGCCGGCCCTACACCACCATCGAGCGCACGCTCGTCCAGCGCATGATCGAAGTCATCCTGCAGGACATGTGCGTCGCCTTCGAGCCTCTGGCGCCCGTCACGTTCTCGCTGGACCGCCTCGAGACCAATCCGCGCTTCGCCGCCATCGCGCGGCCCGCGAACGCAGCCATTCTGGTCAAGCTCCGCATCGATATGGAAGACCGCGGCGGCCGCACCGAGCTCCTTCTTCCCTACGCGACGCTCGAACCCATCCGCAAGCTGCTGCTGCAGCAGTTCATGGGCGAGAAGTTCGGCCGCGACTCGATTTGGGAAGGCCATCTTGCGACCGAGCTCTGGTCGACGCGCGTCGACATCCACGCGATTCTCGACGAGCAGACACTGCCCCTGAGCAAGATGATGAATCTGCAGGTCGGTGAAACCATCATGCTCAATGCGAGCCCGGAGTCGAAGATCCAGCTGCGTTGCGGCGGCGTGCCGCTGCTGCGCGGCCGCATGGGCCGCGTCGGCAACCAGGTGGCCGTGCGCATCGATGAAGCGGTCGAACGCACCGACGCCTCGCGCCAGCTCTAAGGGGGACAGGCCATGAACTTCTCGCTCATCGTCGAAATCGTTCTGACGGTTCTCCTCGCGGCGACGCTCGTCTATTGCGCCATTCTCGAACGCCGGCTCTCGGCCCTGCGCAAGAACCAGGACGGCTTCAAGGACACCATCGCCGAGCTCAACCAGGCCATCGCCACGGCCAGCGCCTCGATGCGGATGCTGAAATCCTCCGCCGCCGGCGCCGCCGAAACGCTTGACGACCGCCTGTCGCGCGCGCGCAGCCTGAGCGACGAGCTGGCGCTTCTCACCAATTCCGGCGAACGCATCGCCCAGCGCATCGAACGCGGGGCGCCCACCAGCGATCGTCCGCGCTCTGCGGCATCGACGCCGTCGGTGCTCGCGAGCCGCCTTGATGCGCTCAAGCCTGCCATGGGGAACGTGCGGTGAAACTTTCACTCGCCCCGCTGCGGCGTCACATCCGCCTTCTTCCTGCGGTCCTCGCGCTGGGCACGGCGCTCCTCGCGCTAAAGAGCGTGAGCCTCGTCGCTGAAGCACAGGAACAACAGCCTGCCTCGCAAACGGCAGCACCGGCGCAATCTGCGACGTCTCAGACCGCGACCGCGGCCCAACAGGCGGTGCAGTCGACGGCCGCCGCCACGGCGGACGACGACGACGCCGAAACGTCGAGCGCCCAGGTCGACGTGCTCTCGAGCCTTGCCAAGCGCCGCGCCGAGCTCGACGCGCGCGAGCGCGATCTCGACATGCGCGAAAACCTGATCGCCGCGGCCGAGAAGCGCGTCGACGGCAAGATCGACAGCCTGAAGCAGCTCCAGTCGTCGATCCAGGGACTGCTGGTGCAGCGCGACACCGCCGAGCAGAAGCAGCTCGACGCATTGGTGAAGACCTATTCCGCGATGAAGCCCAAGGACGCGGCGCGCATCTTCGACAGTCTCGACGAGACGGTTTCCCTGGAGGTCGCGGCGCAAATGAAGCCCGACGTGCTGGCGCCCATCATCGGCGCCATGTCCTCGGAGGCGGCGCAGAAACTGACCGTGCGCCTCGCCAACCGTCTCAAAGTGCCGGAGCAGCAGCAGGCGGCAGCGCAACTTGCGCAGACCATGCCTTCGATGCCCGCTCCGGCCACGCAACCCGGAGCGGCGCCGCAGATGCCGGCATCCGCGCCGGCTTCAACGCCGGCTCCGACCAAATGAAGACGCGCCTCGCCTTCGTTCTGGCGTTGGCCTTCGCGGGATTCGCAGGCACGGCGCACGCGGACTCCGTCGCGGTCGAGAACCAGGGCGGATTCGGCCGCATCATTTTCAGCCTCGATCCGGTAGCCCATGTGAAGCCGCAACTTTCCGGCGGCGTCCTGACGCTGACCTTCGATCGCAAGGTCGCCATCAACGCGAATGCGGTCGCGCAGGGTCTGCCCGGCTATATCGCAAGCGTGAGGGCCGATCCGAACGGCCAAATCTTCCGCTTCGCGCTGTCGCAGACCGTGCGCCTTCACGAAAGCACGTCGGCCGACAAGATCGGCATCGATCTGGTGCCCGAAAGCTTTGCCGGCGTCCCGGCCGACCTTCCGCCGCCGCCGCCGAAGGAAGCCACCGCCGTCGACGTGGCGAAGCTCGATGCGCTCAAGATCCGCGCCGGCGCCTATGCCAACTATTCGCGCCTCGTCTTCGACTGGCCGAAGAATGTTCCGTATGCGGTCTTTCCCGGCGCCGGCCACATCACCATCCGCTTCGAAGCGATGGCGCGGCCCGATTTCACGGCCTTCGAAAACGTCTCGCCGCCCTGGGTGAAGGAAGCGGGCTGGAAGGTCGAGAACAAAGGCACCGTTATCGACTTCGCGACCGATCCGCAGTCGGGCTATCACGACGCGCGCGACGGCTCGAAGGTCATACTGGACATCCTCGCACCAAGGACGGACTCCAATGCGCAACCCTCCACGGCAGGCAAAGAGACGAAAGCTGGCCCGAATGAATCCACTGCCGCCGCGCAAGCCAAGGCGATCGCCGCCGCGGCGGCGCAGCTAGGCGGCGCCAAGCAGGCCGCTGCGGCCCAGCCCGCGCCACCGGCAACGCCGCCGCCGCAGACGCTGCCCAATCCGCTCGCCAATGCCGACATGGCGCAGGCCCTGCGCACACGCCAGGGCGTGGTCCTCAGCTTTCCCGGCGCCGCCGCGACGCCTGCCGCCGTCTTCGTGCGCGGCATGACGGCCTGGATCGTCATCGACCGGGCGCAGAAGATGGATCCCGCCCAGCTGAAGGCCTCGCTCGGCGATTTTCCGACCTCGCTGGACGAATCCACCAGCAACAATACCACCGTCATTCGCATCGGGCTGAAATCGCCCGAACAGATCACTGCGCGCGCCGACGGCTCAAATCTTCGCATCGACATCGCGCCCGAGCTGACGGAGCAGCCGGCTTCGATCGGCTTCGTGCGCGACGACAGCGATCCCCGGCGGACGGTGCTGACGACGCTCATTCCGACTGCGACGCATATGCTAATCCAGACCGATCCCGGCGCCGGCGACACGCTCTTCATCATTCCGGGTGTCCTGGGACGCGGCGTGCTTGATGCGCGGCGTTATGCAGAGCTCGCAGTCTTGCCGACGGCGTCCGGCCTCGTGATCCGGCCCTATGCCGACGACCTCGATGTCATGGTTTCGAACGGACACGTTTCCATCGCGCGTCCCGCCGGCCTTGCGATGACCAAAGGCCCCATCAGCGTGGCGCAGTCGCCGGAGGCGCTGATGCGCGGCGAGGACAGCCCGGCCTTTCTCGATCTGGCGCACTGGGCGAATCCGGAAGGCACGACTTTCTACAAGGCCCAGCAGCGGCTGAGGGAGCATGTTGCGGCCGAGCGTTCCGAAGATGCCAATCACGCGCGGCTCGCGCTGGCCCGCTTCTATCTCGGCAATCAGTTCGGCGCGGAAGCCCTGGGCCTCATCAATCTTGTGCAGGCGAGCGATCCCTCACTCCAGGGCGACATGCGGCTCCAGACCATGCGCGCCGCTGCCGATTATATGATGGGCCGCTACCGCGACGCTCATAACGACATCAATATCGGCGCGCTCGACAGCGATCGTCACGCCGCCTTCTGGCGCGGGCTCATCGAAACCAAGCTCGAGAACTGGAACGACGCCCGCAAGGCGCTCGCGACGGCCGCGCCCGTTCTCTATCGCTATGCACCCGAATGGCAGGCGCGCGCGCGGCTCGCCCGGGCGGAAGCGGCGATCGCCGCCAACGCCGTAGAGGTTGCGGACTCCGAGCTCAATCACCTGCCGCATGACCTGCCGCGCGGACTGGCGCTCGAATCCGAGCTCGAGCGCGCCAAGCTCTACGCCACCGAAGGCCGCTACCACGACGCCGAGGATCTGTTCGCGCAACTCGAGAATTGCGGCGAGGAGCAAATCGCCGCCGAAGCGGTCTTCGAGAAAATCCAGGCGGGTCTGGCGGACGGCGACATCACCCATGGCGAAGCCATCACGGCGCTCGAGAATCTCCGCTTCCGCTGGCGCGGCGACGCGCTCGAGCTCCGCACTCTGCGCCGGTTGGGCGCGCTCTATTTCGACAGGAAGGATTGGCGCGACGGTCTCAATGTGCTGCGCATCGCAAGCCAGAACTTTCCGAACGAGGATCGTGCGCGACAGGCGCAGGACGACATGCGCGCCACCTTCGTCAATCTGTTCCTCAAGGGCAAGGCCGACCAGATTGCACCGATCCAGGCCTTGAGCCTCTTCTACGATTTCATCGATCTGACGCCGATCGGTCCCGAAGGCGACGAGATGATCCGGCGCATGACCGATCGTCTGGTGGCGGTCGATCTTTTGGGACCGGCGGAAAACCTCCTCAACTATCAGGTCACCAAGCGCCTCGACGGCATGGCGCGGGCGCAGGTCGCGACCCGTCTCGCCATGCTGTATCTGATGGACCACAAGCCGAAGGACGCGCTGGCGACGTTGCGCTCGACCGAGATCGCCGGTCTTCCCGACGAGATCAATCACGGACGCATCATCCTCGAAGCGCGTGCGCTCGCCGCGCTCAAGCAATGGGATCAGGCGCTCGATCTGATCGCCGTCGATGAATCTCCCGACACGCGCAAGCTCAGAGCCGACATCTATTGGGAAAGCGGCAACTGGGCGGTGGCGGCGCAAATGTCGGAGCAGCTTGTCGGCGATCGCTGGAACGACGCGGTTCCGCTGAACCCGGAAGAACGCCAGAATCTGATGCGCGCGGCGATCGCCTATTCGCTGGCGGACGACGAAGCGAGCCTCGATCGGCTTCGCACGCACTTCATGCCGAAGATGAAGCAAACCCCCGACGCGAGCGCCTTCGCGGTCGTCACGCAGAACATCGAGCTGCAGGGCACCGCGTTCCGCGATCTCGCCGGCAAGATCGCCTCCGTCGACACGCTCGAAGGCTTCATGCAGGACTTCAAGAAGCGCTTCCCGGTGGCGAAGGCGAATTAAGCGCCGCCTTCGCCCGATGGGCGCTCCCCTGCCATCAGGGGAAAAATCAGGGTGGAAATTTTCCCGCGCGAGGCCCCATCGCGGAAAGCGCTGCGGCACAGGGCTTTCCCTCATCTGCGCAACAATCGGAAAGCCCGGGATCAGGGGCGCTGAGGGGAGAAAACGTCCGTATACGGATTTCCGGGCGGGTTGCGGCGGGTCTTCGCAGCACGGCGTGACTGTCCCCAGCCCGTTGTCTCCGGGCCTGGAAGCAATATCGACGACCCAACTGCGTATATTGCGCCGAGCCCCATACCGATGGCCGTGCCTGGGCCGGGGCCAAAACCGTTCCTGCAGCCGCGCCAGCACCGACATCTACGGCCAAATCCCCCCCGATAATGATCGTTGAATTTGTCACAGCGCCCAACGCTGTTGTTCCTACTGGCGCGTTGTTCGAATGCCGGTATACGTAGACTGTTGAACCTTCGTCGCGCGAAAACTGCGTGTGCACTACTGCATTGTGCGAATGTCGGCAAAGACGACTGCCGCGTCTTCGCCGAGGCGCTTCAGCTGCGCAGCGAGAGTTCATCTGCGCACAAGGCGCACGCGCCGCCTGCCAGACATCGGCAACGCTTCGCGCGTCCGCGAAGGCGTCACCGGCGCGGAGCTCAAAGCGTCCGCGCGAGCTTTTGAAACTTCACGATGTCAAAGAGCGATGCCAGGAGTCTGCGCCGCGCGCTCCGCGCCGTGAAGAGAGACTTATGTGGTACATCGCGATTTTCGCATTTCGGCCCGGAAGCCATTGATGTCGCTGGCGCGCATGTTCCGATTTTCTGATGTGGCCAGGCGAAAGATGCGAACAAAAATGAGAACATCATCATTGCCCGGATCGCGCGAAGGCGGCTGCAGACGTGCGGCCGTCACGCCATGCGAATGCGGCAAGCCGTTTCAGTCGTCCGTCGGCATGTCGATGGCGGTCTTGTCCGTTTCCGACAGATCCTCCAGCCATTCGAGCGCCAGCTTCGCGACGCTCTCCCAGCCGGGTTCGCCGACCAGCCAGTGGCTGAAGCCCTCGAGCTCCTCATAGCGGGCGCGGCCGCGATAACGCGCGGCGATACTCTTCACCGTGCCAGGCGAATTGATGCGATCACGCTGCCCTGCGAGACAGAGGATCGGACAGGCGACATCGCGCGGATCGATCTGCGTCGCGCGCCGCAAATCGAATGCCCAATGCATGATCTCGAACGTGGCAAGACCCGACTCCGGGACGAAGCGGTCGAGGATCGCCTGCTGCTCGTCTTCCGGCACGTTGTCGAGCGCATTCGCGGCCGCGATCCAGTGCGTCGGCCACAGCCGCTTGTTCCAGAAATCGCCGGCGAGATAGAGCGCATTGGCGGAGGCATATTCGAACGGCGTCGCCGGCAGGACGCCCCACGGCGCCGACGGCGCCAGAAGGACAAGCGCACGCACCGGGTGGCGCGCCGCCAGCATCTGCGCCAGAAGCCCGCCCATCGAATGGCCGACAAGGATCGGCGCGGTTCCGAGGCGGTCGATCAATTCCGAAAGATCGGACGCATAGTCGAGCATGCTCGTCTGGCCGAGCGCGTGGGGCGGCTCTGTGTCGCCGTCGTGGAAGCGCAGATCCGGCGTATGCGTCGCGTAGCCGTTGCGCTCGAACACCGCGCGCCAGCCGTCAAAGGCCCAGCCGCCGCAGAAGGCGCCGTGAATCATCACGACCGGGGAACGCAACGCCGTCATTCGTGGAAGAACCTCTTATCCTGGTGCAAAGGCGAGATCGCGGAAGGCGGCGATGACTTTTTCGTAGGTGTCGCGCTTGAACGGCACGATGAGGCGCGGCAACGCCTCGAGCGCGAGCCATTTCCACTGCGCGAATTCGGGATCGTGCGTCCTGATGTCAATATCCGTATCCTCGCCGGTGAAACGCATGGCGAGCCATTTCTGTTTCTGCCCGCGATAGCGTCCGTGCAACGCAACGCCAAGAAGATGGGGGGGCAAATCGTAGCAAAGCCAGTCGGGAAGCTCGCGCAGGATGGTCGCCTTGTCGGTGCCGATCTCCTCCTTCAGTTCGCGCAAGGCCGCCTGCGGCACCGTTTCGCCATCGTCGATTCCGCCTTGCGGCATCTGCCAGCCTTCCACCGTCTGATCGATCCGGCGGCCGACAAAAACCAAGCCGTCGCGATTGAACAGCATGACGCCGACGCAAGGCCGGTACGGCAGGTCTTCGTGGCGGAGACGGGGCATCAGGCATTTCGGCGACTATTTCGGCGCAGCCACTATGGCGGAAGCCGGGACGAGAACAAACCCCCGGCCCTGCAGTCCCTTTGCCCAGTTGGCGATGCGCTCGATCACGATGGGCGAGACCGAGGCGGTTCCCGACGCGCTTCCATTAACGCGCGCCAGCTGTTCCAGCTGCGACAGCCGCGCATCGATCTCCATTCCGGTCTGGATGGTGTCGAGCGCAGTCGTGCTTTGCACATAGGGCGCGTTGATCCGCCGCGCAACGTCCGGTGCAACGGTCTTGCCTTGCGGGCTTGAGTCGAAAAAGAGAAGTCCGCGCCGCGCCACGTAGGTCATCACAGGCTCAAGCGAGTCCGCGTCGGAAAGAAAGCGCCCGCCGAGGAAGTTGGTGATGCCGGCATAGCCGGTGAAGCGCGTCAGCGACCAGACGAGACGTTCGGTATTCGACTCTTCGCCAACTGCGGCGCGCAGCGTATGCGGACCGGGATCGCTGTCGGGAAAATCGAACGGCTCCATCGGGACTTCCAGCAGCACTTCGTGGCCCGTGCGGCGGGCTTCGCCGACCCAGCGGCCGACATCCTCTTCGTAAGGCGCGAAGGCAAGCGTCACGCCGGGCGGCAGGCCCTGGATGGCGGCCGCCGTGCCTTTGGCGCTGATGCCGAGATCGCCGACGACAATGGCGATGCGGGGGCCTTTGGCCGTCGGGATAGGCGGCGCGTAAGCCGTCATCGGCATGCGCCCGTCGCTGCCGATGCGCGGCAACGGGCCTTGCGGAGTCGCTTCGATCAGCGCCGGATCGGCAACCAGGTTTTTCCCGACCACGACCGGCTTGTCGACGTTGGACGGCACGACCTGTGGCGGCACCGGCGTGGCCGGTCTCGACGGCGCGACCGAAATGGGCGCGGTGGAGGCCGGCGGATGCGCCGCCGCCTGGTGCACATGCCTGGCGGGCGGCGGCTTCAGCTCGAGCCGCGCGACGGGATCACCATCGCTTGGCCTTCCGAGAAAGGCGATACCCGCCAGCAGAGCCAGAAGGCACGCGAAGAATATGAAATAGGCGAGTGCGAGCGTCTGCGCCATACGGCGCGTGTGATCCCACGCGGCAAAGCTGTTCGCGGCCATGTCCCACAATAACGCAAAGTATAGTTACGGCGGCGTTAACGCCTTCGCGAAGCGGCTATTCCTTCCGCTCCGCGACCGTCTTGGGACCGACTCTGCCGTCGAGGAGATCGACCGCATAGGAGAGCTGGAAGTCGTCGACCTTCTTGCCCGCCGGCGGACGGATCGGCGCGACGTCGCTTCCCTTCACCGTCGTTTCGCCGACGAGATGATGCGGCAGATCGGCTTCCGTGTAGCTCTCGACGGGCGAGGTCGCTGTCTCGTCGCCCTGCGCCACTGCGATATCGGGAACAATACCCGTCGCCTGGATCGAGCGGCCCGACGGCGTGTAGTAGCGCGCGGTCGTCAGATGCAGCGCACCGTCATCGCCGCCGTTGAGCGGAATGATGGTCTGCACGGAGCCTTTGCCGAACGACGTCATGCCGACGATCCTGGCGCGCTTGTGATCCTGCAGCGCGCCGGCCACGATTTCCGAGGCCGATGCGGTGCCGCGATTGATCAGCACGACGATCGGCTTGCCGTCCGTGATGTCGCCAGGCTTGGCATCGTAACGCTGCGTGTCGGACGGATCGCGGCCCCGCGTCGAAACGATCTCGCCGCCCTCCAGGAAGTCGTCGGACACTGCGATCGCCTGATCGAGAACGCCGCCGCCGTCGTCGCGCAGATCGACGATATAGCCCTTGAGCTTGGGTCCGATCTGCTTCTTGAGCGAACGGACCGCGGTCTGCAGTCCGGTATCGGTGTGCTCGTTGAATGCCGGGATGCGGATGTAGCCGACATCGCCTTCGCGGTGATACTTCACCGCCTCCACTTCGATGAAGGCGCGCGTCAGCGTGACGTCGAAGGACTTGTCTGCGCCCTGGCGCATCAATGACAGCGTCACCTTGGTGCCCGCCTTGCCGCGCAGCAGCAGCTGCACCTGGTCAAGGCTCAAGCCCTGAAGGCCCTTGCCGTCGACGGCGAGGATCACGTCACCCGATTTGACGCCCGCGGCCGCAGCCGGCGTGTCGTCGATCGGCGAGACAACCTTCACCGCCCCCGCTTCCACCGCGATCACGATGCCGACGCCGCCATATTGGCCTTCGGTCCGGACCTGCATGTCGGAATAGGTCTTGGGATCGAAATAGCTCGAATGCGGATCGAGGCTGCCGATCATGCCGGCCAGCGCGTTCTCCACGAGCTGCTTGTCTTCCGGCGGATCGACATAGTCGGCACGCACGACCGAGAAGGCCTGACCGAAACGGTCGAGCGCGTGATACGCCGATTCCGAATCGGGCGCCGTATCCGCCTTGGCCAGCACGACGAGACCGGCGACAAAACCGATCGCGACCCCGGCCGCTGTAAATCCATAACGCTTCATCGATCCCGCTCCGTTGGGCCAGGCCGTCAGTTGGGCTGTCCGCTCTTGGTGAGCTGGCTCACATTCGTCTTGCCGCGCAGAAGATCGAGCGCATAGGAAAGCTGGAAGTCTTCGATCTTCTTGCCGGCCGGCGGACGGATGATCGGACCGCTCTTCTTGGCGTTGGGATTTTCGACGCCCAGATGGCCGGGCAGTTGTGCCTCGCTCGGCCGCTCGATCTTCGGCGTCTGATCTTCGTCGCCCTGCGCCACCTGCACATCGGGGACGATGCCGGTCGCCTGGATGGAATGGCCGGACGGCGTGTAGTAGCGGGCCGTCGTCAGACGCAGCGCGCCGCCGCCTTCAGCGAGCGGGATGATGGTCTGCACCGAGCCTTTGCCGAACGATGTCATGCCGACGATCGTCGCGCGGTGGTGATCCTGAAGCGCACCGGCGACAATTTCCGACGCGGAGGCCGTGCCGCCATTGATCAGCACGACGACGGGCCTGCCGTCGGTGATGTCATGACCCTTCGCATAATACGGCGTGGTGTCTTCCGGATGACGGCCGCGCGTCGACACGACGAGGCCTGTCGAAATGAAATCGCTCGACACCGACACCGCCTGGTCGAGGAGACCGCCGGGGTTGTTGCGGAGATCAAGCACATAGCCTTTGACATTGGGGCCGATCTGCTTCTTGAGCTCGTAGACCGCGTGCTCGAGACCGGAGGTCGTCCGCTCGTTGAAGGCCGGCAGACGGATGTAGCCGACATCGCCTTCGCGGCGGAACTTGTCCGTATCGACTTGGATCACCGCGCGCGTCAGCGCCACGTCGAAGGGCTTCTTGGCGCCGTTCCTGAGGATCGTCAGCGTCACCTTCGTGCCGGGCGCGCCGCGCATCTTGTTGATGGCATCGTCGAGCGCCATGCCCTGGATCGGCGTGGAATCGATCGCGGCGATGAAGTCGCCGGTCTTCACGCCGGCTTTCGCCGCGGGCGTGTCGTCGATCGGCGTGATGACCTTGACGAGACCGTCTTCCATGGTGACTTCGAGACCCAAGCCGCCGAACTCGCCACGGGTCTGGATCTGCATGTCCTGGAACTGTTTCGCATCCATGTAGCTCGAATGCGGATCGAGCGCGGAGACCATGCCCTGGATGGCGGAGTTGACGAGCTCGTTGTCGTCGACGGGATGGACGTAGTCCTTGCGCACCGTTTCGAACGCATCGTGGAAGAGATCGAGTTGTCGATAGACGGAATCGGCGCCATGCGCGGCAGGAAACATAATCAACGCAGCCGCAAATCCTGCAGCTGCACCCACGCCCACCAGTCCGTATCGATTCATGATCTCTTTGCCTTCCTAGGATCGACTTCCATCCAGGGCGCCGGATTGACGCCCTTACCGTTCTGCCGCAATTCGAAGTAGAGCTTTGTTCCGGCGCCCGCGCGCGGCATCGCACCTACCGGTTCGCCTGCAAGCAATTCATCGCCCGGCCGAACGTCTACACTTTCCAGGCCGGCGAGAACCAAATCGTAGCCGCCACGCATTTCTAATATCAAGACTTTGCCCGTTTTATGGTAAGAGCCCGCAAAGAGCACTTCACCATCGGAGGGCGCGACCACCCCGGCGCCCGACGGCGTCGTAAAGGTTAGCCCCGGCGCCCGCGCACCCCCCATACCATCGGACCCGCCCGCAACGACCGTGCCAGCGACCGGTCTCACAATGGCACCACGCCGCAAAGGTCCTTCCATTTGAGCGTTTACGGCCGAAACCACGACGATGCCCTGCCCGCTCGGCCGAATGCGCAGGGCGGCGACCTTGTCGAGCAGAGATTTGAGGCTTTCGGCCTCCGTGGCCGCTGCATCGAGCCGCGCCTCGAGATCGCTATATTGGGCTGACGCCTCATCGGCCTCCTGGGACTTTATCGCAAGAAGTTGATCGAGTTCGCTGCGCGCTTTGTCCAGCTGGGCCGCGACGCGAGCACCATCCGCCCTCTTTCGCGTGAGTTCGACCTCGGTAGCGCGCAGCGCCTTCAGCCGTTCCGACAGCTCGGCGGCCGCCTGGTAAATTCGCGGCAACGTTCCGCCCAGGACCATGGCGCCGCGCGCGGCCGATAAGGCGTCGTCCGCCTTGAGTGCAATTACCGGCGGCATGTCGGATTGCAGCCGCTCGAGCACCGCGAGCAGCTTCGCAACCTGCGCGCGGTCGCGAACGAATGTCGCAGCCATCGCCTGCTCTTGCGGAACGAGTCGGGCGAGTTCCGCATCGATCCGGCCTTTCTCGTCTTCCAGCCCCTGGACGCGCGCCGTCGTGTCGTTCAGGCGCTTGCGCAGATCGGCGGCTTCGCCGTTCAGAAGATCGCTCGTGCGTTTGGCATTCTCCGCGGCCGGACGCTTCTTGTCGATCTCCTGACGCAACGCATTGTACTGATCGACGGTGCTGGGAAGCTTCGTCGCGTCGCGGCCCGGTACGGCATGACTCAAATCGATCGGCCCCAGCGGAATGAGGCGCATGGCCGGCGGCGGCGTGCCGTGACGATGGCTTGGAGCCGCAGCGCCGCATAGGACAAGCACGACGAATGCGCCGAGAAGCGCAACGTCCCCGCGCGTGAAAAGGTTCGTCAGACTGCGCTCTCCGCCTTGACGCGTTCGACCAGCGAATGGCCTGACATGGCTTCGGGCTTTTTCAGCCCCATCAGATCGAGAAGTGTCGGCGCCACGTCGGCGAGCCGGCCTTTGGCCAGAGCGATATTCTCCCTGGCATTCACGACGATGATCGGCACATCGAATGTCGTATGTGAAGTGTGCGGCGCACCGGTTTCGGGATCGCGCATCATCTCGATATTGCCGTGATCGGCGGTAATGAGGAGCACGCCGCCCATTTTCTCAACCGCCGCGCGCACACGCCCGAGACACCGATCGATCGTGTGCACCGCGTTTTCCGCGGCCTCGAGGATGCCGGTGTGCCCGACCATGTCGGGATTGGCGTAATTGACGACGACGAGATCGTATTTGCCCGACAGGATCGCGGTTTCCAGCTTGTCAGTGACTTCGACCGCCGACATTTCCGGCTTCAGATCGTAGGTTGCGACTTTCGGCGACGGCACCAGAATGCGGTCCTCCCCCGCAAACGGTTCCTCGCGGCCGCCATTCAGGAAGAACGTGACATGCGCATATTTTTCCGTCTCGGCGATGCGCAGCTGCTTCAGGCCGAGTTCCGAGGCGTATTCGCCAATGGTTTCGCTGACGTCCTCCGGCGGGAAGATCGACGTCATGAACGCTTTCAGCGGTACGGAATATTCCGTGAGGCCCGCGGCAGCCGAGAACTTCGCCACGCGGGCACGCGGGAACCCGTCGAAATTCGGATCGAGCAGCGCAAGCGATATCTCGCGCGCGCGGTCGGCGCGGAAATTCGCGAACAGCAATGCATCGCCGTCGGACACGCCGGCATAGTCGCCGATCACTGTCGGCAGCACGAATTCGTCCGTGACGTTCTTTTCGTATGATGTGTTGATCGCATCGGACCAGTCGCGCGCCTTCTCGCCGCGCGCGTCGACGATCGCATCGTAAGCCTTCGCGACCCGATCCCAACGCTTGTCGCGATCCATTGCGTAATAGCGACCCGAGATGGTGGCGATGCGAACGCCTTTAAGGCCCGTGATCGCGGTCTCGAAGGCCGACAAAAATCCGAGCGCGCTTTTCGGCGGCGTATCGCGGCCGTCCAGGAACGCATGCACGAAAACCGGCAGGCCCGCCGCGGACAAGACACGCACCAGCGCCGCGATGTGATCCTGGTGGCTGTGCACGCCGCCGGGCGACAGCAAGCCCATCACATGCACCGCGCCCTTGGTCTTCGAGACCTCGGCGATCAACGCTTTGAGTGCGGGCTGCTTGCCCAGCGAGCCGTTCGAAACCGCGTCGTCGATGCGGGGAAGGTCCTGCATCACGATCCGACCGGCGCCGATATTCATGTGGCCCACTTCCGAATTGCCCATCTGTCCCTCGGGCAGGCCTACCGCCCGCCCCGACGTCCGGAGCAGCGCGTGGGGGCAGTCCGCGATCATGCGGTTGAAGTTCTCCGGCTTCGCCAGCGCGATCGCGTTGTCGGTGACATCCGGCCGCCAACCCCAGCCGTCGAGAATACACAGGACGGCGGGGCGCTGGCGCAGATGGGGCGGAGTGGGCATCTCAATTCCTTGGGCTATTTCCAGAAGATAGAGCGGATTTGGCCAGGCGCGAATCCATAACGTGGTCGCGGCCCGCGAGGCCGCGGCGCTTCCTGCCCGGAAGGAATTGCCCGCTGGCCGGCTTGGTCGCCACAACTTCCGGTTAACATACTGGTTTCATTGGTAATTTTCCGGGCGAACGGCGGCATGGAAATGGCAAGTGCGGGACCTGTATCTCGCGAGAACAGAATCGTTCATGGCGTTGCGGTCCTACTTCCGAAAAATCCTGGCGCTCGTCTGCGCGAGCCTTTTGGCGCTCGTGCCGGCGGAGGCCTACGCCTTTTCCCGCGTCAAGGACCTCGTCGACGTCGAGGGCATCCGCGACAACATGCTGATCGGCTATGGCCTCGTGGTCGGCCTGAACGGTTCGGGCGACTCCCTCATTAACGCGCCGTTCACGCAGCAAAGCCTCATCACCATGCTGGAGCGGCTGGGCGTCAACGCCCGCGGCGAGACCATGCAGACGAAAGACGTCGCCGCCGTGATGGTGACGGCGAACCTGCCGGCCTTCGCCGCCCAGGGCACGCGCATCGACGTTTCGGTGAGCGCGCTGGGCGATGCGAAAAACCTTCAGGGCGGCACGCTTCTCGTCACCCCGCTCGCCGGCGCGGACGGCGAGGTCTACGCGCTGGCGCAGGGACCGGTCGCCACCGGCAGCATCCAGGCCTCGGGCCAGGCCGCGAGCGTCACCCGCGGCGTGCCGACGGCCGGACGCATCTCGAACGGCGCCATCGTGGAACGCGAAGTCGGCTTTTCGCTCGCGGCGCAGACCCAGTTGCGCCTGTCGCTGCACAATCCGGACCTGACGACGGCGACGCGCATCGCCGGCGCCATCAATGCGTATCTCGGCAACAGCGTCGCCTCGGTCGACGATCCGGCGACCGTGCACCTCCTCGTGCCTGCCGCCTATCACGGCGGGGTCGTCGGGCTCTTGACCGATGTGCAGCAGCTCAAGGTCGATCCCGACGAGCCGGCACGCGTCGTCATCGACGAAAGCTCGGGCGTCATCGTGATGGGCGCAGACGTGCGCATCTCCACCATCGCGATCGCTCAGGGCAATCTGACCATCAAGGTCACCGAGAATCCGGTCGCCAGCCAGCCTGCGCCATTCAGCCAGGGCGGTACGACGCAGGTCCTGCCGCGCACGCAAATCCAGGTCGACGACGGCAAGGGCAACAAGATGGCGGTGCTCAGCGATGGCGTCAGCCTGCAGAAGCTGGTCGACGGACTCAACGCGCTCGGCGTCGGCCCGCGGGACATCATCTCCATCCTGCAGGCGATTAAGGCTGAAGGCGCGCTGCAGGCCGAAATCCAGGTGATCGGATGAGCGGGCTCGACATCACCTCGGCAATGACGCTGGCGAAAGCGCAGCCCGTGCAGGCGCCGGCGGCCACAGCGAACGCCGCTGCGGCGAAGAAGGCCGCGCAGCAATTCGAGTCCGTGTTCATCTCGGAATTCCTCGGCCAGATGTTCGCCGACATCCCGACGGACGGCCCCTTCGGCGGCGGCGAAGGCGAGCAGATGTTCCGCTCGCTGATGCTCGACCAATATGGACAACAGATCGAAAAACAGGGCGGCTTCGGCCTTGCCGCGCCGGTCGCGGCCCAGCTCATCAAATTGCAGGAGCAACGTTCATGACTGCGGATCCGCGGAAGGCCGACAAGCTGCTGGCGCTGACGGAGCGGCTCATCGAGGCGCTGCATGACGATATCGCCGCACTCGAGCGCGGACGCCCCCGCGAGATGCGCTCGCACACGCCCGAAGTGCAGCAATTGCTGGCGATGTATGCGCGCGAGGCGCAAGCGCTGGGAGCGGCCGCTCTACCGACGCTTCCAAAGGTTACGCTCGACAAGCTGACCGAGGCGACGTCGCGCTTCCGTGAGACGCTCGCCGTGCACAATCGGGTGTTGATGCGGGTGAAGACCTGCACCGAAGGCATGATCCGCGCCATCGCGGAAGACGTCGCCAAGAAGCGCGCGCAGCAGCGGCCTTATGTGCCGCCCGTCAACGCCAAACCCAAGACCCCGGGCGCCATCGTCTACAACAGCGTGGTGTGATCTCGCACCTGCGCCGGTCTACTTCGACGTCAGCCTGTCGCTCAGATCATTGGCCCATTGGTCGAAGATATCTCGCGCTTCGGCCAGATTGGTGACGCTGTTGTTGAGGCCCCACATATTCGAGCCGTATTTGCGGTCGACCACTTCGGCAATGACCGTGTTGCTGGCGCCGTCGCCCAACACGGCCGCCATTTCGATGGCACCGCCGCCCTGCGAAACCGTGAAGCCCATTCCGGAATAGGTTTCTCGCGTGTTCTGGATGGGCGCATTGAGCAGGATCTTGACGATTTGGGGTGCGACGATGAGCGTGTCGGCCTGCGGCTTTGTCACGAAAGTGAATCCCGCATTGCTGAGGACGTTGTGCATCGAGTCCGAAAAGCTCTGCTGTAGCGTCGCGACGTCGCTGTCCGACAAAAGGTAGCTCTCGCCGAACTCGGGAAAGGCGCCCGGCGGCGCCGCGTTGCGCGCATTGGCAGGCACGGCCAGCTTGCGCAGAAGGATCGTCTTATATTTCCCCCAGTTCGTGCCGGGTCGCACATAGGCGAGCGTGACCTTGTTGGTCTGGACGCGTTGAAGACCTCCCGGCAGCGTCTGTGGCGGATCGGCGAGAGATTGTCCGCCGGCAAAGAGCGCCAATGCAATGGCGCCGGCCCACATTGCGGAATTCCATCGGTTCATGGCGAAACTCCTTTCCGAGTCATCTTGCACGCAGCATGTCGCTGAGATCGGTTGCCCATTCGTCGAAGGCATCGCCCGCACCACTCCACGGGATGAATGCGGGATCGATTCCCCAAAGATTGGCCGAATATTCGCGACCACCGATTTCGCCGATCGGCTTCCGCGTCGCACCGTCGACGAGAACTGCCGAGATCTCGAGCGAACCGACGGTGCTCGACAGGATGTAGTCGATCCCGTAATTGCCGCGCTGGACCTGCGGATTGAGGACGATCTTCACCGCGCGCGGGAAAACGATGAGCGTGTGATCGTCGGGCACGGTGACGACCCTGTAGCCGTTCCTCCACAAAACGCTCTGCATCGATCTCGAAAAGGCATCCTGCAGGCGCCGGACATCGCGGTCGGTCGTCTGATGCGGCGCGGCGACCGGCGGAAAGCCGTTCGGCGGCACGGCGCGTTGCACGTCCGGCGGCACGGCGAGCGGCGCGAAGAGAACGGTTCTGTATTGCGTCAAGTCGGTGCCGGTGCGCATCCCGGCGAGACAGAGCTTGCCTTCCGCGGAATCACGTGCCGGCGGGTCCGCGAGCGCAGTCTGCGCGGAAGCAAGAAGCACGAATGCGAAAATCGAGACTGTTTTCATTGGCCGGCTCCGCTGCTTGCCGCCTCGACAGAGGCTCATGCGCGAATGTCACTGCATCCTCGTTGCTACAACGGCCATTGGACCAAAGGTCAACGAGCCGAGCGAGCCGCAGCGCACCCGGGCCTCTCAACGGTTAGCGGATTTAAGCAGCGGCAGCCGCGGACAGACCGGCACCTAGGCCGATCATTGCGGAGTAGCGGCCCTTGCAAAGCAGGAACTTGCCGTTCTCCGCAACGAGATGAAGTTCGCGTTCCCGCGCGAAGCTGTTGGCAGCTTCGGTGACGCCCGCCCAGATCAGATAGTCGTCGCCGATCAGAATGCCGTCATCCGACACGAGATCCCAGTAAAGCTCGAGATCGCGTTTAACCGGTGCGAATTCGTGTGCGCCGTCGATATAAACGATGTCGAACTTGGCGCCGATGCGGTGGAAAACCTTCGCCGCATTCTCCGACGTCTGCGGAAACGGCGTGATAATGTCCTGCACCTCATGCGCGATCACGTTCGACAGGAAGGTATAATAGAGTTCCGGATAGCCGTTGACGATCTTGAGCGAGGCGTAGAGATCGGGATGCAGCTTCAGCCAGTGTTCCGGCGCGCCCAGCCAGGTATCGACGCAGACGAGTTCGCAGGTGAGGCCGAGATGCTTGATCTTGCGGGCCATGTTGACCGCAGAGCGGCCTTTCCACGATCCGACCTCGACCACGCGCATCGGGCGCACAACCTCTATCGCTTTCGTGAGGATCGGATGATCCGAGCCCCAACCCTGCAGATCGACAGGATAAGGCGAACGGTCGAACCCGTCATACGGAGAGACGTCGAACAACAAATCCCGGATCATTTTCATAGTGCGTGCCCAGCCAGAATCGGCACGCATCATGGCCCGGCCATAGTTAACAGAGATTAACCGCGATGTTCCGGACGCGGAATTTTCGCTCTCAGGCCATCAGCGCCGACATCAGCGACGCTGACGAGATGCCGATGGAATTCGGCTTGGACGAGGAGATCGTCGGTATGACCGGCATCGCATTGAGCGTCGCCAATGCCAGCGAATAACCGGCCTGCTGCTGCGCAAGGATGGACGGCGCCGGCACCTGTTTCGATGCCGGTGCGGTCGGCGTCGTCGATGTGGATGCGGGCGTATTGATCTTCTGATAGGCGTTGGTGATCGCCGTCATCACGTTCTGCAACGACACTTTTGCAACGCCAGCATCGCCCGAACTGAGAAGATCGATATTCGTGTTGAGGCCGAGACCGATCACGGGTTTCGCCGTGCTGGAGGCGCCCGACGAGGATGAGTTGCCCGCCAAGTTTACCCCAAAGGAGGTTCCGGTCGTCTTGCTCGTCGAACCTTTCTTTGCCGACGCCGTAATGACACCCGGCGTGATACCGAGCCGGCCGAGGGCATCGGTATCGGCAGGGCCCGACATGATGTTGATCGTCTGGCCCGCGCTGGCCGTGATCTGGAGCGCCTGGCCGCCGGTCGAAGAATAGGTGACGGTCGCCTTGCCGGAGGACAGGAGCTCGGCGTTGATCGCGTCGGCGAGCTGCTGAAGCGTTTCGCCCTGCGTGATCGTGATGGTGGAGGTGCGTCCGCCCGTACCTTCGGTCTTCATCTGGAAAGAATCACCCGCGCGCAGCGTCGTCTGCGAGGTTAGATCAACGGTCTGGTTGACGTTGATATTGCCGCTCGGGAGTCCCAACGCCGTCAGCACGCTTGTTCCCGCGGGATCGACCGCAACACTCGCGCCTGTCGACTGACCGTCGGCGCCGCCGAACTCCTTCGTCCAGTTGATGGTGCCGCTGCTGGAGAGCGCGGCGACGAAGGCGTTGCTGGCATTGGCAAGCGTGCGCGTCTGGCCGGCGAAAGTGCCCGTCGTCGAGCCCGCGAGATAGACCGTGCCGTCCGGGCCCACCGTGACGTTGCCGGCAGTGGTCGAGCCGCCCGGAGCACTGACATAGCTGACCGTCTTGGCGGTCGCGGATGTGCCGTTGTCGGTGGCGGAGAAGACGAACGCATCGGTGCTGCCGTCGCTGGCATTGGCAACCGTGGCCTGGCCACCCGCCGTCAAAGCTCCGTTGCTCGACGTGCCGGAGACGTAGACATTGCTGCCCGAGATGGCGAGACCGCTGATCGATCCGCCATTGAGGCTGCCGAGATTCATGGTCCAGACCGGCGAGCCCGTGATGTTCCCGCTGGAATATTTCGAAAGGACGGCTTGGCCGTTCTGCACCGACGCGACCACGACGCTGCCGTCGGACATCGTCCCCATCGCCGAGACCTGGTCGTTGCCCGAAGTGCCGAATTGCTGTTCGGAGACGACTGCGCCGGAGCTGCTCAACTGCGCCAGATACGCATCGTTGCCGCCCGCATTCGTCTGGCCCGAGCCGATCGATCCGGTGACCGAACCGCCGACATAGACATTGCCCTGGCTGTCGACCGTGACGGCATTGGCCTGGTTGGCCGACAGCGTCGGAAGCTGCTGCGTCCAGAGCTGGTTGCCGTTTGCGTCGTAAGACGCGACGAAACTGTCTTTGTTGCCGTTGGTGACGGCGGTCGGCGTCAGATCGGCGGTCGTTGCACCGGAAAGAACGACACCGCCTGTCGAGGGATTGAGGGCAAGCGAATAGGCCGACGCGGTGCCCGCGCTGCCGAGCAGCACCGACCATTGCAGATTGCCGGCGGAATCGTATTTCGTCAGATAGACGTCCTGCGAACCCTGGTTGAGCTGGTTGCCCATATTGCCGGTGGCATTGCCCACTTCGTAGACATTGCCTTGCGCATCGACGACGGTTTGCACGGCGGTCGTCGTGCCCGACGAGGGAGCTTCCGTCGCCTGGAACTGTGTTGAAGGCGAGCTCGAAGAAAGATTGGTCAGCGCGGTGATCGTGCCCTGGTTGTCCGGCTGCGTAGCGGCATGCGTACCCGTTGCCGGCGACCCCGTGGGCGAGCCTCCCGTCTCCGCGACGATGAGATCCGGTGTAGCTCCTGCCGACGAAAGGCTGAGCTGCTCGCCCGGCGCCGAAGAAATCGAAATGCCATAGCTCGCCTTCTGCACGTCGCTGGCCGAGCCGCTCGTCATGTTGACGGAGAAAGTCGAAGAGAACCCGGCCGCCTTCAGCTGCTGATTGACGTAGCTGACGATGTTGCCGATCGTCAGACCGCCCTGCACCTGCGAAAGGTCGATCGCGACATTGGTCGTCGTGTTGCCTTTGGTGACCGCGATGTTGAAGCTGTCGCTGGCGCTGATATTCGGCAGCGCATTGTTGTACTGCGCGTCCGACACGATCGTGCCGCCGTTGTACTGGAACGATGCGAGCGGCACGCCGACCTTGCTTGTGACCGAGGCGCTCGGCGACTTCGCCTGCAGCGTCAGGTCGTTGAAGGTTGTACCGCTGATGAAGGATTCGATCTGCTGCAGGCCCTGCTGGAAGCGCGTGTTGTAGCCCTGCTGCTGCCCCGCCGTAAGACCCTTCTGCGAGGCCATGCCGGCCAGCGTCGCCAGCTTCGACACCGCCTGGTAAAGCGTGAAGAGATTCTGGTTGTCCTGCTGCGTTGCCTTCGTTGCGCCGCTCGCTCCGACCAGCGGTGTGGTGTTCGGCTGGATGAAGTTCGTCGTCCCCAACACTTCGGCGTCGAGTGCCGCCGTCGACAGGGTCTGCGGCTCGGTCCAGGGCGGCGTCTGACCCGAGCTCGACGACGTTCCCGAGGCTGAAACCGTTACGGGCTTTCCGAAGCTGCTGCTGTTGCTCGATGCACCGTTCGCCGGCGCCTGCGAATTCGAGGCGGCTTCGCTTTGTGCATTCAGCGCAATCGATTGCAGCTGCGATGAATAGAAATTCAGCAGCGACGACGAATCGAGCGCAATGGGCGTGAACGTCACGACCAACCCCTTGGCGAACAACGTGGAACGATTTTCGCCGGGCGGGGTTAAGCGCGCGCTAATGCGTACCCGGTCTTTTCCTCGGGAAGCTTGCTTAACGCCACCTTTACCGGAACGCGCACATTTTGGGATATGCGCACGAAACGCGACCCTTACGCGGAAGGCCTTGCCCTTTCGGCCGCCAACCGGCATGCCGAAGCGATCGGCTGTTACGAGGCCGCCCTCAGCGAGCGGCCGGGCGATGTGCGCGTGCTCTTCGCGCTCGGCAATACGGCGTCTGCCCTCGGCATGCCGAGACCGGCGGAAGCCTTTTTCCGGCAGGTGCTTGCACAGGAGCCTCAACGCCTCGAGGCGCTCGTTAATCTCGCCAATCTGCTGCGCGCCGAAGGCCAGTTCGAGGCCGCGGAAAGGCTGTTGACGCCGGCACTGGCGCGCTTTCCCGAAACGCCGGAGCTGTGGCTGACCCTGGGCTCGCTCCATGGCGACAAGGGCGATGCCTCGCGCGCCGCCGACCATTATCGCAAGGCACTTGCCTTGCGGCCCGATTATCCGCCTGCACTCGGCAATCTCGCCGACATTCTCGCCGACGACGGCAGGATGGATGAGGCGCTCGCACTCTATGAGACGGTCATCGCGCGCGATCCCGACAATGCCCAGGCGAAGCTCAATCGCGCGGTGCTGCATCTTCTGCACGGCAATCTGAAAGACGGCTGGCACGATTACGAATCCCGCCTCGCGCTCTCCCAGGCGCCGCGTCCTGACCGCGCACTGTCGCGCTGGAAGGGGGACGCTTTGAAAGGCAAGAGGTTACTCATTCGCGCCGAACAGGGCATCGGCGACCAGCTGATGTTCGCGAGCCTCATTCCAGAACTTGCCGCTCGCGCCGCGCGCGACGGCGGTCGCGTCGTTCTTGAATGCGAGGCGCGGCTTGCCGATCTGTTTGCGCGCTCGTTTCCAACCGTTGACGTCCGCTCCAGCCGCATCGAAACGCGCGAAGGGGTTGCTGTTGCGCGCTACGACTGGCTGGAGGGCGAACAGGGCGACCCGCTGGCGATCGAGCTCGGCTCGCTGCCGCATATGTTGCGCGGCGATCTCTCGCGCTTTCCCAAGCCTCACCGTTATCTCAGGCCGGATGTCGGCGAAGCCGAATATTGGGGCAAGGCGTTCCGGCAGGCGGGACAGGGACCGTGGATCGGTCTTTGCTGGCGCAGCGGTCTTTCCGGCGGCGCACGCAATGTGCAGTACGCCCCGCTCGCGGCCTGGGCGAAATTCCTGCGCGCGCTGCCCGGCACGCTCGTCTGTGCACAATATGACGTACGCGGCGAAGAGCTTTCGCAACTCGAGACGATGAGCGGCCGCAAGATCTTTGCCGCGCCGGGCCTTGATCAGAAGAACGATCTCGATCGCACCTGCGCCATGCTTTCCCAGCTCGACGCTGTGGTGAGTGCGCCGACCGCGGTCTCCTGGCTTGCCGCCGGCGTCGGTGTGGCAACCGCCAAAATCCTCTTTGATACAAGTTGGACAGCTTTCGGCCAGACTTACGAGCCCTTTGCGCCCGCTTGCGAATTGATGATGCCGGCGAAGCGCGGCGACTGGACAAGCGCCTTCGCCAAAGCTGCTCGCTGGATTGGGAGCCAAGGCGCGCAATGACGGCCTAGGACCGCCTCGCCTTTGCATTAACTATTCCCTATACTGCCGCCAGGCAGGTGGGGGATCCTTGCATGAACATGGTGTTATCGCGCGCGACGTACGTCGCGCTCGCTTGTGTGTTTGTCCTGTTCACGACGCCGCATTTCGCGAGCGCACAGGCCGCGGACGATCCGACCGACTATTCCGATCAGGACTATTCCGGCGCGGACTATGCGGGCGACGAGGCCCCCGATGTGCTCAGCGGACTCTATGACGTCGCGCTGACGCCGACCACGGAAGCCATTCCGGGTGTTCCCGCCGCTGCGATCGACCTCGCGCAATCCCCGACGGCGTCCACGAGCCCCGCGGCCGGCGTGCCCGCACGCTTCCTCGTCGTCAACAACCACTTCGATATCCACAGCGACGGAACCTCGACGGTGACGTCGCATGTCGAAATGCAGCTCTTGTCGCCCCAGGCTGTTTCGATACTCGCCCAGCCCGCGCTCGCCTATTCCGACTCGCTGCAAAGCCTCGAAATCAGGAATGCCTACACGCTGAAGCGCGACGGGACCAGAATTCCGGTGGCGCCGGACGCGATCCTTGTCCGCCAGAAAGCGGTGCCGTCTCCGCTGTTCACGGATCTGAAGGAAAAAGTGATCCTGTTCCCGAACGTCGAACCGGGAGACACGCTCGTCTACGACTCCGTGATGCAGTCGCGGCCGCCGATCCCGGGACAGTTTTATTTCGGCCTCCACATTCCGCGCGTGATCGAAATCGACAACGAGACGATCACCTTTTCCACACCGCGATCGATGCCGCTGAATTTCGACTCCTACGGCTTTGCCGTGCAGAAGAGCACGGACGGCGACGAGCTGACCTATACGATCCACTATTCAAATCGCACGCCGACCATGGAGTTTCCGCAGTTCCTGTCCGATTTCGATCAAGGCCAGCGCGTCTTCGCGTCAACGACCGGCAATTTCGATGCGATGATCCAGGCTTATGCGCCGATGGTTGCATCCAAGCTCGAAGTGACGCCGCGCATCGCGGAAAAAGCCGACGAAATCACGGCTGGAGCCGGCGATCACCGCGAACAGGCGCGCAGGCTCTACGAATGGGTTTCGGCCCATATCCGCTATGTTGCGCTGGTGTTCGGAGACGGCGGCGTGGCGCCGCATTCGGCTGACGCGATTCTTGCGAACGGTTATGGCGACTGCAAGGACCACGCGATCCTCTATTCCGCCCTGCTGAAAGCCAAGGGCATCGCGAGCGAGCCCGTCATCATCAATGCGACCAACGGCTATTTCCTGCCGCAGGTGCCGCAGCTTTTGACCTTCAACCACATGATCGTCTGGCTGCCGGAATTCGGAATCTATGCGGATACGACCGCCAACTCGCCGCCGTTCGGCGAATTGCCGCCGTTCGAATACGGCAAGCCCGTTGTCCGCGTCGGCGCCAGCCAAGCTTTGCAGCACACGCCGGTCCTGCGGGAGACGGAATCGACCTATTCCTCGTCGACCGTGCTTCAGCTTGACGCCTATGGAAGGCTGACCGGCACACATCGTGCGGTGGCGACCGGTGCAATGGCGGGCGTCATGCGCACGGTTGCGAACCAGGCGGTCGCCCGAGGCCTTGATGCCGTCGCCGCCGGCGTTCTGCGCACGCGGAAAATGGAGACGGCTAGCGGTTCGTACTCGTTCTCGCCGACGACGGAGCTGACGCCGCAATATGTTTATAGCGGACATTATCAGACTAGCGCAGGGCTTGAGACCGATCAGGGCTTTTCCTTGCCCGAAGGTCTGAACCTGATCGACGCCTATAGCCCCGCACTGCTCGGTCCCGTCGCCGACGTGCGGTACCTGACATCGGCCGCGGTGCCGTGCTTCAGCGGAACGGTGTCGGATGACTATCAGCTGGTGATTCCGGCGGACAAGCGATTGGTATCGATCCCGCAGGACGCGGTGGTGACGTCGACGAATATCGATTATCGCGCCCACTGGACTCTCGACGGCAATACGCTCAGCGTCCATCGCGAAATGCATGCGCATTTCGACAAGGCGCTCTGCACCGGCGACACGCTGCGCCAGGCACGGCTCGCCATTATCGCGGTCCAGAAGGACTACAACACGAAGCTGGCGCTGGTGAGCGCGCACGCCTCGTAAGCCGCGCGTTAGCGCTCCTGCGCACAGCGGTCGGTGGGGGTTCTGCGCGCGTTCAACTGATATGAAAGATCGGCGGCCACCCGCGCTGCCCCTTCACCGTCGACTGTCGACAGTCCCGCCATGCGCATGTCCTTGCGGCGGACGGGATCGTTTAAAAGATCGGACGCTGCGCGCGCGATCTCCTCTTCGCTCACTTCCGAGGCGAGTCCCAGGGAGTGGCCGACCCCGGCCGCCTCGAACGCCGTCGCGGACAGCACGTGGTCCTGATCGAGGCACAGATAAAGCGCCGGCACACCATAGGCCGCCAGTTCGTAAGCCGTGACGCCGAAGGCGGCGAGCGCTGCGTCGCATGACGCAAATTCAGTGGCCAGGCCGTCGGCGCCTTCCAGGGTTTCGAAATTCGACGCCAGCGACACGATCGTCCGCGCCAGCTGCGAACGATTGGCGACGCCGGGACCGATGACAAAACGCGCGCGGAAGGTCGGGCCTAGCTCCGACAATGCACGCGCGCACTTGATCGTCAGACCGTTGGGATCGCTGCCGCCCATCGTGACGAGCAATGTCGCCCGCCCTGACGCATTAGGCCATGCGGCCGCCGGCTTGTTTTGGCCGAGAATTGCCCATTGCCACCCGATGCGGCGCGCGCAACTCGAATCTGCCCAGTCCAGTCTCTCGGCCTGCGGCACGGGCGGATAATAGGCATAGTCTGCTGCAAGACGGCGCGGGGAGGCATCGTCGATCACCGCCGTCAACGAGACCCGCCTGCCGAGCTCGGCGAACTCTGCTCGGCCGAGACCTTCGCGCTGATCGAGGATCAGCATGTCGGGCGCGCGCCCGCCGATAATGGCGCCGAGCTCTTCCATGTCCTTCGTGCCATCGATCAGTGTCGCCTCAAAGCCGGCCCGCAGGATCGGCTGCAGCGCATCCTCCGTGCCGTTGACGGCGAAGATCGAGCCGAGGCCTTCGCGGTCGCGAAGGGCGCGCGCCAGCGCCACCATGCGTTTCACATGGCCATAACCGAAGCGACCGCCGCCGTCGCAGCGAATTAGCGCGAGGCCGCCTATGGATACGATAGGCTTCTGCCGCACATGCGCGTTCATCTCGCGCAGTGACGGCTCGCGCTCGAGCAGCAGCAACAAATCGGCCAGCGAGGCTTCGCCCGCCTTGGCCGCCATGCGCTCGTGCAACGCTTCGGCGAAAGCAAGATCGTCCGGCGTATCGATCGTCAGCCGGCCGCCTTCATGCGCCAGCGGCGGATAGGCGGGCGCGCGCGCAATGCGCACGAAGTCCGGATGAAGCTTGAAATAGCCCGTCACATGCTCACGCGCGACGGGGTCGGCGCTGGCATCCATCATCAGCTTGTCGAGTCCGCGCCGGCTGAACGGATCGACCCCTTCATGTCCGGTGATAGCGCCCTCTTCGAGAAGCACATAGTCACCGTTCTGCTCGATCAGATGCTCGATCAGGTGATCGATGAAATCGGCATCGACGAAGGGCGCGTCGGCGGACACGCGAACGATGATGTCGGCGTCGAGAAGCTCGGCGGCTCGGGCGAAGCGCGCCAACACGTTGTCTTCCGGTCCACGCACGACGGCGACGTTGTTCTCGCGGCCGAACTCGACGATCGCATCGTCGAGCGGATTGTTGGAGGTGGCGATGGCGATCTGCTCGATGAATTGCGAGCGCCTGAGGCGATGCACGATATGCCAGAGCAGCGGCTTGCCGGCGATCGGCTTGAGGACCTTGCCGGGCAATCTGGTCGAGCCCATCCGCGCCTGAATGACGGCGACGATGCGCAAGTGATCGCCCGGCTCCGGGATGGGCGTCATGCAGCGGGTTTCCAGCCGGCGCGGATCGCGCGCAACGGGCGCATGCCGTCGACGGGGTCGGCGCGCCACTCGCGATCGGAAAGCTCGGAAGGCTGCGGGCCTTTGAAACCCGTGCCGTCCGCATCGAGGCTTTCACGGATGCGCGCGATGACCGGCGCAATCTCTTCCGGCAACCAGCAATGGCCTGCCGCGTATTCCGCACCCTCGCCATCGAGATCGAGATGGAATTCGATCGCGGCGGCGTTCCAACGATGCACGGCGCGCTCGATGACTGACGGCTTGCGCGTGTGATCCGACCAGCCGACCTTCGCGCCGGTTGCGCGGCGCAAGCTCTCGATCGCAGAAAGGTTTGCCTCGTTAACCGGCGTAGGATAGGCGGACACGCAGTGAAGGATCGTCAGGTCTCGCGCGCCGGCGTTCGTGACCGTCGCCGCGGCGGCTGAAATTTCCTCGAGAGTCGCCATTCCAGTCGACAATACAATGGGTTTTCCTGTTTTTGCACACGCTTCCAGCAATGGCGTCACCAACAGTTCGTACGAAGCAACCTTATAGAAATTCACGAACGGCCTCAGTTCCTCGACCGCTTCGACATAGAACGGGGTGCAGGAGAATTGGATGCCGCGCGCCTGGCAGCGCTCGGAAATTGGTTTCAAATGAGTAACCGGCAGCTCCCAGTCTTTACGCGCGCGATGTTTTGCGCTTCTGGCGAGAATCTCCGGCGCGAACATGCGCTCGATCTTGAAGAGCTGGAATTTCACGGCGTCCGCACCGCACTCGGCCGCGGCATCGACGAATGCCAGCGCGCGATCCAGATCCTGTGCGTGGTTGCTTGAGGCTTCCGCGATAAAGAGCGGTCGGTCCACGTGCATCTCCTCCAGCCTTAACTGTTTTTAAAGACCGCTTGGCTAAAAGAACGTTAACGAAGGGATAGGACCGACAACAAATGGGAATCGTTGCTGCGGAAACCGTGATTGCCTGGCAATCACACGAAGGTTTGCGCATCTCGAAGGCCAATGGCCTCGACGTCATCGACTGCGCAATGTGCGGCTTCCGGCATGTTGTGCCGCTTCCCCACGCGCATGCGCTCGAAGCCACTTATCGCGAAGACTATTACCGCGATGAGAAGCCCAGCTTCCTCACCCACGCGGGCGAAGACCAGGACTGGGCAGAGCTCGCGCAGAACGACCGACTCGAGATTTTCGAGCGGCTTCTGCCGTCCCAGCGCCGGCGGCTGCTCGATATCGGGTCGGGACCCGGCTTTTTCCTGAGGACCGCCAAATCCCGCGGCTGGCAGGTGCTCGGCGTCGAGCCGTCCCGGCAGGCCGCCGCCCATGCCAGGGCCCTCGGCCTCGAAGTGGCGGAAGGTTTCTTCAATACGGAGACCGCGCCCGGGCTCGGGCATTTCGACGCCATCCAGCTGAACAATGTTCTGGAACACGTGCCGGACCCGGCCGCGCTCCTCATCGCGGCCAGGCAATTGCTGGATTCGAACGGTGTTCTCTGCGTCAACACCCCGAACGATTACTCGCCCTTCCAGATCGCCGCGCGGGCGGCCACGACCCACACGGAATGGTGGGTTTCGCCCAAGCATCACCTGAACTATTTCGATTTCGATTCGCTGGCGGGCTTGCTCGAACGCCTGGGCTTCCGCGTCGCCGACCGCACGACCAGCTTTCCCATGGAGCTATTCCTGCTCATGGGCGAGAACTATACGAGCGACCCGATCCTCGGCCGCGCCTGCCACACGAAGCGCAAGCGCTTCGATCTGGCCCTCGAGGCGGCCGGTCTCGGCCAGACACGGCGCGCATTCTATCACGCGCTGGCGAACGCGGGCCTCGGCCGCGAGGCCGCCATCATCGCCGTCAAAACGTGACCGAAACAACATCGCCGTTCTTCATCGTTTCGAGCGGACGATCCGGCACCGCGATGCTGCACAAGGCCCTGTCGGCCGTGCCCGATGTCGAGATGCATCACGAATACATGGTGCACATTGTTCAGCCGCTGGCGGTGCGCCGCTATATGGGCTGGATCACGCCCGAACAAACGCTCGAAACTCTGCGCACCGTCTATGGCGCGGCCGTTGCCTATTCCTCCGCGCGACTTTGGGGCGATTCCTCCAACAAGGCGTCGTGGCTGATCCCCGAGCTCGCCGAGCTCTTTCCCGATGCGAAGTTCGTCCATCTCGTACGCGACGGGCGAAAGGTCGCGAGCTCCTATTTCCATAAGCTGAAAGACGAGTGTTACGACGACCGCTCGACACTCGCGCTCAAGGCCTATGCGGCCGATCCGCACGGCCAGCTGGCGCCGCCGCCCGAGAAAAAATATTGGTGGCCGCTACCGAGGTCCGACGATCCTCGAAGCACGGCGTTCGGCAGCTTCAGCCGGTTCGAACGCATCGCCTGGCATTGGGTCGAAATCAATCGCGTCATTCTGGACTCGCTCGATGCTTTGCCGGCCGGTCGGAAATATTTCGTCCGGCTGGAAGAGCTTCATGCCGATCCGGAAGCGGTGGCCCGTCTCTTCGGCTTTCTCGGACTTCATTGCCGCAAGGACGTGGCGGAAATGTTCGCCCGCCCGCACAACGTGAACCGTCCCGAAGACACGCTGCTCGACCCCCGCCAGCGCGTCGCATTCGACTCCATCGCCTATTCGATGATGGAGCGTCTCGGCTACGCGGAAACGCCCGAGTATGTAGTGAATTATTAACGGCAGATGTTGGAAGATGGTTACCGGAACGTTCCCCGGGGCTATCTCCATGACGGAAGCGTGCGATCTTTGTCGCCGCCACGCGCTAGAGGCGATTTACCGCCCCGATCGTTCGACGCGCGGACTGACTGTTTACCTCTGTCATCACTGCGGACTTCTCCAGAGCCTGCCCCGCACCGACCGCGCGGCCCGAGCACAGGCGTCCGTCTCGAGCGGCGCCGATTGGGGCAATGTCCGTTACGGCAAAGGCTTCCGCACCAATGCCGCCGTTACGGCGCTGAGGCACCATGTCGATCTCACGACCAGGTTCCAGATACTCGATGTGGGATCCAATCGCGGCAGTTTCGCCCGCGCCTTTCTCGAAGCCGCGCCCCATGCACACATGGTCGCCGTGGAGCCGGATGAGCGCGTGGCCAAGGCCTGCGCCGGCATCGAACGCTGCGAGCTGATCGAGGCGCGCATCGAAGATGCACCCCTCGAATCCAGCCGCTTCGACATCGTCCATTCCTGCCACACGATCGAGCATCTCGCGAACCCGGCGCGCGTGCTTTCGGACCATTGGCGCACGCTGAAGCCCGGCGGGATTCTCCTCGTCGATGCCCCGAACACCGCCATTCTCGAAGCCGAAGACATCGTCGAGGAATGGTTCATCGACAAGCATCTCTATCATTTCTCCTCACGCACGCTGATGCGCATGATTGCATCCGCCGGATTTGAGCTCATCGCGCCGCCGGATGCCGAAGATCGCGAAAATCTGCTGGTCGTCGCGCGCAAAGCCTATACGGGCTTTCCGGCCGCGAATCTCGATAGCCGCGAAGTTGCCGAAGCCGAACGCCTCGTCGCCGCCTACATCGCCAATCGCGCGCGCAACCTCTCCGCGCTTACGCATGTGGCCGCGGCGATCCAAGCGATGGCGCCGAAGCGAGTCGCGATGTGGGGCGCGGGCCGTCTCTTCGACACGCTGGTGGTGCATGGTCGTTTTGCGCCGACACAGCTGTCGCTCCTGATCGATTCGCATCTGAAGGCGCATGTCGACGAACGTCATGGCTGCAAGCTGAGCGGCCCGGAGGCCCTCGCCGCTGCCAATCCCGACGTCGTGATCGTGATGTCGCGCGGATTCGCCGCCGAAATCGCCGCAGAAGCCAGACGCCTCGCACCGCGCGCCAAGATTCTTTTCTACGCCGACCTCCTGGCCGACGCCCGCCTCAGCAAAGCCGCATGAGAAACAACAGATGACCGCTCAGCCCGCCAATATCGACCGTCACGCTTCGCCCGCCTCGCCCGTCCAGGAACTCGTGGCGGAAGTCGCGCAGGCCGCGCGCTATGCGCGCCAGCACGCGATATCCGCCATCTACCATGCCGGCTCGGGGCATCCCGGCGGCGCACTGTCCTGTGCGGACATCATCGCGAGCCTGTTCGGCGCCGAGCTCAATCTCTGGCCCGATACGGTCGGTGACCCCGATCGCGATCGTTTCGTGCTGTCGAAGGGTCACGCGGCGCCGATGCTTTATGCGGTGGCGGCGCATTACGGCTATTGCAAACCCCGCGAAGCGCTGCGGCTCAGGAAGCTGAACAGTCCGTTCCAGGGTCATCCGCACGTGCTCGATCTCCCGTGGGTCGAGACCAGCACCGGTTCGCTGGGCCAGGGCTTCTCCGTCGCGCTCGGCATGGCGATGGGCCTCAAGCTGCAGAACAGCTTCGCCCGCGTCTACACGCTGCTGGGCGACGGTGAATTGCAGGAAGGCTCGATCTGGGAAGCGGCAATGTGCGCGGCCCATCATCGTCTCGACAATCTGTGCGTCATCATCGACTACAACAAGCTGCAGAGCGACGACCAGAATTCCAACATCATGGGTCTCGAACCGCTCGCCGCGAAATGGCGCGCCTTCGACTGGGCGGTCGCCGAAATCGACGGCCACGACGTGCCGATGATCCTCACCACGTTGCGTAGAGCCGCCGCCACGCATGGCAGGCCGTCGTGCATCATCGCGCACACGGTCAAAGGCAAAGGCGTGCCCTACATGGAGAACGTGCCGGCCTGGCACGGCAGCGTCAGATTAACGGAAGCGCAGGCCGACGATGCCTTGCGCGTGCTCGGCGCGTCGCGCCAGGAAATCAAGGATTGGCTCGATGCAAGCGACCTCTGAGACTCTGGCCCCCGCCCTGATCGGCACCAGCGGCGACTCGCTGCGCGAGGCATTCGGCAAGGCGCTGTCGCAGCTGGCCTATGACTTTCCGAAGCTCGTCGTGCTCGACGCCGACATCGCCGGCGGCACCGGGACCCATCATTTCCGCAAGTCGCATCCCGACCGCTTTCTGCAGTTCGGCATCGCCGAGCAGAACATGATGGCCGCGGCCGGCGGCCTCGCCTCGGTGGGGCTTATTCCCGTCGTGACGACGTTCGCCGTGTTCTGCCTGCGCGCCATCGAGCAGGCGCGGCTGTCGATCGCTTATTCGCGCCGCAATGCCAAAATCGTGGCCAGCCATCCCGGTCTTGATGTCGGTCCCGACGGCGGCTCGGCGCAGGCGCTGGAAGACCTGGCCGCGTTTCGCGCGATTCCCGGGATGACGGTCATCTCGCCTGCCGATGCGACCGAAATGCGGCTGGCGACGCGCGCCATCCTCGAATTCGACGGTCCGGTCTACATGCGTACGGGTCGCAGCCCCTCGCAGCGGATCTTCGGCGAAGACCACAAATTCGAAATCGGCAAGGGCCAAGTCATCCGCAGCGGCAATGACGTGACGCTCGTCGCCTGCGGCGTCGAAGTGGCGCGATCGCTGGAAGCGGCGGATATGCTGAAGGCCGACGGCATTTCGGCCCGCGTCGTCAACATGCCGACCATCAAGCCGATCGACAGGGAGCTGCTAGAACTGTGCGCGCGCGAGACCGGCGCCTTCGTCACGGCTGAGGATCACAACATCCATGGCGGACTCGGCGGCGCTGTCGCAGAAGCGCTGGCGGCCTCGCATCCGCGCCCGATCGAGTTCATCGGCGTCAAGGATATCTTCGGCGCGTCCGGCGAACCCGAGGAGCTTGCGGAGGCCTATCAACTGACCGCCGCGCATATTGCGCGCGCCGCCAAGAAAGTCGTCGGCCGAAAGCCGAAAAAGGACAAGAAGTGATGCAGCGCTTCTCGCTCGCGGGAAAGTGCGCCTTCGTGACCGGCGGCAGCCGCGGCATCGGCCGCGCCATCGCCAAGGATCTTGCCCGCGCCGGCGCCGATGTCGCCTTCTCCTATCAGGCGCGCCGCGACGAGGCCGGCAAGACTCTCGCCGCGATCGAAATGCTCGGACGCCGTGCGCTGGCGATTCCCATGGACGTGACCGACCGCGCGAGCGTCGAAGCGGCGGCCAAGGACGCTTACGCCGCGTTCGGATCGCTCTCGATCCTCGTCAACAATGCGGGCATCAACAAGCCGACCGATTTCAACCAGGTGACCGACGCCGATTGGGACCTGATTCTCGACACCAATCTCAAGGGCCCGTTCGTCTGCGCACAGGTGTTCCTGCCCTTCCTCGCAAGGTCGGGCGGCGGCTCGATCATCCATATCGGTTCGGTGAGCGGACAATATGGCGGCCCACGCACCGCGCACTACGCAGCCTCGAAAGCCGGCCTTATTTCTCTGGCGCAGGTGATCGCCCGCTTCGGCGCGCAGCACAATGTGCGTTCCAACGTCGTCGCGGCGGGACTGATCCAGTCCGAGATGGCGGCGACCGGCCTGCAGGCGGCAAGCGTGCAGAAAGCCGCGGAGCAGATTCTGCTGAAACGCTTCGGCACGACCGATGAAGTGGCCGACGCGGTGGTGTTCCTCGCAAGCGACGCTTCCTCCTACATCACGGCGCAGACGCTGAACGTCAATGGCGGACTTTATTTCTGATGGCAAAGACATTGCTCATTGTCTCCGGCGGTGTGGAAGCGGCCGATGCGGCGCGCCGCGCCAAGGAGCTTGGTTATACGGTGGTCGTGTCCGATCGCGATCCGGAAGCGCCGGGTTTTGCCTTTGCCGATTCCTGCCTCATCGCCGACGTCTATAGCCCGGAAGAAACTTCGGCCGCGGCCGAGCGCTATCATCGCAAGATCCGCAAGATCGACGGCGCCATCTGCGTCGCCGCCGATGCGCCCATGACGGTCGCTGCCGTGCTGCAGCGCCTGGGACTGCCGGGACTTTCGACCGAAAGCGCGCGGCTCGCCTCCGACAAGCTGGCGATGAAGGAGTGTTTCAAGGCCGCCGGCGTGCCTGTGCCGTGGTTCGCACCCGTCGCCACGCCCCAGTGTCTGACGCGCATCGCCATCGAGCGCGGCGCCAATCTCGTCATAAAGCCGGTCGATAGCCGCGGCAGCCGCGGCGTCCAGCGCATCGCCGATGTGAAGGATCTGAACCAGGCCTTCATGCTCGCCATGTCGCATTCGCCGACGCAGCGCGTGATGGTCGAGGATTATCTCGAAGGTCCGCAGGTTTCGACCGAGAGCATCATCATCGACGGGCGCTGCTACACGCCCGGCTTCTCCGACCGCAACTATGAATATCTCGAGCGCTATGCGCCGTTCTTCATCGAGAACGGCGGCGACCTGCCAAGCCAGTTGCCCGCGGACACGCAGGCCAAGGTGAAAGACGTCGTCGCGCGGGCCGCCGCGGCGCTCGGCATCACCAACGGCACGGTCAAAGGCGACATCGTCGTGCACAACGGCGAAGCCTACGTAATCGAGCTCGCGGCGCGGCTTTCGGGCGGCTTCTTCTGCACGCGGGAGATTCCGCTCAACACCGGAGTCGATTTCGTTGGCGCCGCGATGAAGATCGCGCTGCGCGAGCCGGTGTCGGCCGACGAGGTCGAAGCGAAAGTGCTGACGCCCGTGATCCAGCGTTACGCCTTCCCGAATCCGGGCCGCATTATCAGCGTCAAAGGCGTCGAGGAAGCGCGAAAAGTGAAAGGCGTGGCCGAGCTGGTCGTCACGGCGAAGCCGGGTGACGTCATTCCGCCCGCCGGCGACAAACGGCCGTCCGCTGCGATGGTGCTGACAACGGGTGCCTCGCGCGCCGACGCGCTCACCGCCGCAAACGACGCGCTGTCCCGCCTCGCGATCGAAACAAAATGAACGCGCCTCTCCGCAAGCGTGAAACACAGGGCGCCGGTGCGACGCTCCATCTCTTCGCGCTGTTCCATCTCAATCTTGCCTTTTCGTCCATCGAGGAAGAGCAGCGTGGCGAGGTGATCCGCCGCTGTTACTGGCCGCTTCTCGAACTGGCGAAGAAGCAGGGCCCGATTGGAATCGAAGCGACCGGCTTCACGCTCGCGGAAATCGAAGCTCGCGATCCGGCTTGGTGCCGCGAAGCCAAAGCGCTGATCGCCGAGGGCCGCGTCGAACTGATCGGCTCGGGCTACGCACAGATCATCGGGCCTCTCGTTCCGGCGGGTGTCACCGAAGCCAATCTCCGGCTGGGTCATGAGGTGTACGAGCGGCTTCTGGGCCATCGCCCCCGTCTCGCGCTGGTGAACGAGCAGGCTTATTCCGCCGGTCTCGTCGGCCTTTATCTCGATGCCGGCTATAGCGCGATCCTGATGGATTGGGACAATCCGGCAGCCCATCACCCCGAATGGCCCGCAGAAACGCGGTATCGTCCGCAGCGCGCTCTGGGCGCTGATGGCCGCACGATCGATCTGTTGTGGACGAACACGGTCGCGTTCCAGAAGCTGCAGCGTCTGGCGCACGGCGACATCGCGATGAGCGACTACGTGCGCTACGTCACGGCGCAGCGGAACGACACGCCGCGCATATTCTGCCTCTACGCCAGCGACGCCGAGATCTTCGAATTCCGCCCCGGCCGCTATCGCACTGAAGACGCCGTCAGCGGACAGGAATGGTCGCGCGTCGGCGAGGCCTTCGCCGCACTCTCCGACATGTGCGATCTGCGTCTGATTGCGCCGACCGCGGCGTTGGCACATCGCGAAGAAGGCGCGCCGCTGAGGCTTGAAAGCGCTGCCTGTCCGGTGCCGGTGAAGAAGCAGCGCAAATACAATCTCTCACGCTGGGCCGTGACCGGCCGTGACGATCTCGGCATCAACGCGGCGTGCCAACGCATCTATCAGGGGCTGGTGCGCGGCAATGCCGGCGCGACCGCCTGGAAAGAGCTCTGCTATCTCTGGTCCAGCGACTTTCGCACCCATATCACGGAGAGGCGTTGGGCGGCGTTCTGTGAACGGCTCAGGACAGCGGAAGAGCGTTGGTCGGTTTCACCGCCCGAAAACGCGGCGCATTTTCGATCCCGCAAAGGGCAGGCGAAATTCTCCCGCCACATCGACATCGAAACCCCGACGCTGAAGGCCAGGCTGGATCGCCGCCGCGGTCTGGCGATCGAGACTCTGCAGTTCGAAGGCGATGCCGATGCCACGGTCGGTGGCCTGCCGCACGGCCATTTCGACGACATCGCACTGCAGGCTGACTGGTACACCGGCGATTGCGTTTTCGAGGCGCCGGGCGAGCACAAGGTCACCGATCTCGAATGGTGCGAACCTTGGATCGCGCGCGAGGCCAACGGCGACACAGTCGTTTCGGCCAGCATCGAGACGCCGAAAGGGGCCATCCTCAAAACGATGCGCTTCCATGCGAACGCGCCCAGGGTCGACTTCGACCTCGAATTCGCCTGGGAGGCTTTCGATCGCGGATCGCTCCGCCTCGGCCACATCACGCTGCTGCCGGAGGCGTTCGACTGGGACAGGCTTTTCCTGACGACGCACAACGGCGGTAAGGATTACGAAACCTTTGCGCTGAAGGACGCGGTCGCCGACCACGGCGCGCCGGTGTCCTTCCTCGTCTCTGCCTCTTACGGCATCGGCATGACGGAAGGCTGGGCCGAGCTCGGCGACGCCGCGACGCGCATCCGCGTGGAGGTCGATCGCGAAACGGCGCCGCTGCTGGGGCTTCTTACCCACAGGCGCGTCGGCGGCAGCCTTTTCTGCCAGCTGATCCTGTCGGCTCTCGAGCTGGACGAAACCCGCAAGCCGTCGCCCTACCGTGAGGGTCCCAGACGGTTTCGATTTTCGCTAAGCCGGTCCGCATCGTCAGGGGGTTGTTAAGGACGTTCTGTAAGACTTCGCTCAGAACCACGAAGGTGCACGAGCTATGGCGCAGCGGGCGGCCAAGATTTTCCTTCCCACGAACGACGACAAGAATCCGCCGCGCAGGTCCGAACCGGCGCTGCGCGACTTCACCCAGCCCTGGCTCGACCTGAACGACAAGGCCGTGCTGGTCACCGGCGGCACCGGCTCGTTCGGCAAGCATTTCGTGCAGACGGTGATCGAGCGCTACAAGCCGCGCCGCCTCGTCATCTTCTCGCGCGACGAGCTCAAGCAGTTCGAGATGCAGCAGATGTTCCCGGTGGAGCGCCATCCTTTCATGCGCTACTTCATCGGCGACGTGCGCGACCGCGACCGCCTCGAGCTCGCCATGCGCGACATCGATTATGTGATCCACGCCGCGGCCCTCAAGCAGGTGCCGACCGCCGAATACAATCCCTTCGAATGCATCCGCACCAACGTCTTCGGCGCGGAGAACCTCGTCTATGCCGCGCTGCGCCGCAACGTGCGCAAGGTGATCGCGCTGTCGACCGACAAGGCGGCCAATCCGGTCAATCTCTACGGCGCCTCCAAGCTCGCCTCCGACAAGATCTTCGTCGCCGCCAACAATCTCTCCGGCGCCGACGGCACGAAATTCGCGGTGGTGCGCTACGGCAATGTGTTCGGCTCACGCGGCAGCGTGGTGCCCTTCTTCAAGAAGCTGGCGGAAGACGGCGCGCAGTCGCTTCCCATCACCGATCCGCGCATGACGCGCTTCTGGATCACACTGACGCAGGGCGTGAACTTCGTGCTGTCGAGCATGGAGATGACGCGCGGGGGCGAGATCTTTGTGCCGAAGATTCCGTCCACCACGATCACCGATCTCGCCGCGCTCCTTTGCCCCAAGCTCGACCAGAAGACGGTCGGCATCCGTCCGGGCGAGAAGCTGCACGAGACGATGATCCCGGCCGACGATTCCCGCTGGACGGTGGAGATCGACGACCGCTTTGTCATCCTGGCCAGCTTCGCGGCGGCGGCCCGCGAGGCCTATATCAACCGCGGCGCCAAGCCCGTCGCCGAAGGCTTCGCCTATTCCAGCGACAGCAACAGCGAGCGCCTGGACGCGCGCGGCCTGCAAATGCTTCTGGCACAGGCTTTCGCGTGAGCGCGCCTGCCCGCCGGCGCGAACCGCCGGCTCTTCCCAACCGCGTTCTGCCCTATGGCCGCCAGGTCATCGAAGAGGACGACATCGCGGCCGTCGCCGAAGCGATGCGCGGCGATTTCCTCACCACCGGACCCTATGTCGGCCGCTTCGAGACGCAGCTGGCGAAGACCGTCGCCGCAAACCACGCCGTCGTCTGCGCCAACGGCACGGCCGCGCTGCACATGGCGGCGCGCGCGCTGCGGCTCGGACCGGGCTCCAAAATCATCGTGCCCGCGATCACCTTTCTGGCCACGGCCAGCGCGCCGCATATCGCGGGCGCCGATGTGATCTTCGCCGATGTCGATCCGGCCTCGGGCCTGATGCGGCCGCAGGATCTGGTCGACGCGTTGCACCGCGCCGGCAAGGTCGACGCCGTTTTCAACGTCCATCTCAACGGCCAGTGCGGCGAGATCGAAGAGATCGCGGCGATCGCGCGCGCGCACGGCGCCCACATCGTCGACGACGCCTGTCATGCGCTGGGCACCGGCTATGTCTGCGACGACG
>Ga0335069_10000262_pt1 | contig 92172 bp, 71 predicted proteins | sample Lox_Sample_11_FD_206714 | JGI IMG/M metagenome (GOLD analysis project Ga0335069, IMG submission 206714) | Soil microbial communities from Loxahatchee National Wildlife Refuge, Florida, United States - Lox_Sample_1.1 | ecosystem: Environmental > Terrestrial > Soil > Wetlands | place: USA... | reverse complement strand
TGCGCAGCGGCAGCACGCCGTCGTTCTTCAGCAGCACGACGGACTCGAGGGCCATCGTCCGCGAGATGGCGAGGTGCTCCTGGCTGTCCCACGGCGCCGGACCCTCGTGAACCTTGGAGTAGGGGACCACCTCCGGCGGGTCGAGCAGCCCGAGCTTCAGCGAGACCCGGAACTTCCGCCGCAGCGCCTCGTCGATCTCCGCCTCCGTCACCAAGCCTTCCTTGAGGGCGGCGCGCAGCTCGTCCAGCGCCCGGTCAAGGTACTGGTTGATGCCCGCCTTGAGCGCGGCGACCACCGCCGCTTTCTGGTCGGGGAGGACCTTGTGGGCCTCCCAGAGCTTGCGCACCGCTCCGCCGTCGCTGGAGACGATCTGCACGCCCCACTGGCCGATCACCACCTCGCGCAGCACGGGGTGCAGGGTCATGGGGGTGCCGTTCCAGGCGTTGTAGGAGGCCATCACCGCGTTGGCGCCGGCCTGCTGGAAGGCCATGCGGAAGGGCACCGAGTAGTACTCCCAGAACAGCCGCTCGTCGAACTGCGAGTTCGACGACATGCGTCCGTTCTCGTTCGAGTTGGCGAGGAAGTGCTTGAGCAGCGGCGCTGCCTGCCAGTACCTCGGGTCGTTCCCCTCGATGCCGCGGGCGAACGCCGTCGCCATCACCCCGTCGAGGAACGGGTCCTCGCCGTACACCTCCTCGCTGCGCCCCCAGCGCGGGTCCCGGGCCAGGTCGGCCTGCGGACCCCACGTCATCAGCACCGGGAACCTGGACCTGCCGGTCTGCGTGACGTAGCGTGCCTCGGCTCCCTGCACGCCGCCGGCCCGGCGGACCAGGTCCGGGTCCCAGCTCGACCCCATGCCCGGCGGCTGCGGGAACTGGGTGGTGGTGATCGGCGGGAGGCCCCGTTCCGGCGCGCCCCGCTGGACCAGGCCGTGGATGCCCTCCGAGAAGCCGATGCTGGGCACGCCCAGCCGCGGCACCCCGGAGTTGAAGCCTCCCAGAGCCTGCACCTTCTCCTCGGCCGTCATGAGCGACAGCAGGCTGGTGATCCGCTCCTCCGCTGGCAGCGCCGGGTTCCGGAAGGCCGGCGTCTGCGCCGCGACGGTCGTCGCCGCCATGAAGAGTCCGGCCATCGCCAGGGCGAGGCCACGCGCCGTCGAGTGTCCCCAGAGTCTCATCTGCGCCTCCGGCTATCCGCCGCGGCACCATAGCACCAAACCCTGCGGGCGCCGACCGAAGCGGCGGGCGGGACGCGCCGGCCGCCGCAGCCGGGCCGCGGGACCCGCCCGCGATCTGCCGTCGACGTAGGAGCGTGGTCGTGTATCACCGTCCGAGAGCGGCCCCGTGAATGAGGGGGCGATCCCGTACGAGAATCCTGGAGCACAGCCCCGTCGGCTGGCACGCCACGGAGGACGCAGATGGCACCGCCAATGCAGGTTCGAATGATCACGCTGGGGCTGGCCGTCGCCCTCGCCGCTCCCCTCGGGGCGCAGGTGACGACCGAGGTTCCACCGGCCGTGCCCGGCGCGAAGCCGGTCACCGTCGAGCGCGTGAAGATCCACGGCGCGGCGCTCGAGGGCAACCTCGAGGGCGACGCCGTCGACCGCGACGCGATCGTCTTCCTGCCCCCGAGCTACGCCGGCGCGAAGACGCGACGGTACCCGGTCGTCTACGCGCTTCACGGCTATTCGATCGGCGCCGAGCAGTGGACCGGCGAGATCCACGTGCCCCAGACGATCGAGGGCGCGTTCGCCCAGGGCGTGAAGGACTTGATCGTGGTGCTGCCCGACTCGAAGACGGCCCACAACGGGTCGATGTACTCGAGCTCGGTGACGACCGGCGACTTCGAGCGGTACGTCGCCCACGACGTCGTGGCCTGGGTGGACGCCCACTACCGCACGATCCCCGACCGCAGGAGCCGCGGCCTCGTGGGCCACTCGATGGGCGGCTACGGCGCCACCCGCATCGGCATGAAGCACCCGGACGTGTTCGGGAGCCTCTACATCATGAGCCCGTGCTGCCTGGCGCCGCGCGGGATGGAGCCGGCCGGCGCGGAGCTGGAGAAGGCGGTCGCCGCGATGAAGTCGCCTGCGGACGGCAAGGACCTGCCGTTTCTCACGCGCGCGCAGCTTGCGACCGCCGCCGCCTGGTCGCCCAACCCCAAGCGCCCGCCCCTCTACCTGGACCTCCCGACGAAGGACGGCGTCGGGCAGCCCGACGTGCTCGCGAAGTGGGTGGCGAACGCGCCGCTCGCCTTGGTGGACCAGTACGTCGGCAGCCTCCGGCAGTGCCGTGCGATCGCAATCGACGTCGGCGATCAGGACCGGCTGCGCGCGGACACCGTGAAGCTGCACGAAGTGCTCGACACCTATGGCCTCGCCCACGGATTCGAGGTCTACGCGGGCACGCACACGAGCCGCGTGGCCGACCGCTTCCAGAACCACGTACTTCCGTTCTTCGGTCGCAGCCTGTGCTTCGAGCTGAACTGCCCTTAGATCGCGCACTCCAGGCGGCCGCCTGATCGACTGCGAGCGCCGCAGCGTCTGGTCCGTGTACGGGACCGTCTGAGGGCCGACGCCGTGGACGACGACGGAACCTGACGGCCCGTCCGTTCAGGCGGTCGTTGGCGTGGGCCGAGCAGCGCGCAGGTCCCTGCGGACGCTGCTCGACAGCGCGGCGCGGGTGGTGCCGTTGACCAGGACCGCGGTGCCGAGCAGCGTTCCGATCGCCCAGACCGAGCTGTTCGGCCACTGGAAGAGGACCAGCAGGCCGAGCACCAGGCTGAAGAGGGCGCCGAGCAGCAGCCAGCCGCGGCCCATGGCCGCCGGCAACGCGAAGGCGAGCGCCGTCTCCAGGATGGCCTCGGCGACCAGCATGGCGCCGAGCACGGCGGTCAGCGTCACCACCCCCGCCAGGGGGAAGAAGGCGAGGGCGATTCCGCCGATGCCGTACACGACGGCGAGCAGCAGCTTCAGGAAGAAGTCGCCGGCGGTCCGGGAGGTGAAGGTGTAGGCGACCTGCACCGCGGCGGCGACGAGCAGCGCTGCGCCCAGGAAGACGGTGGACGCGGCGGCAGTGGCGAACGGGTAGAGGATCATGACGACGCCGATGGCCGCGGTGAGGACGCCCATGAACGTGCTCCAGCGAAGGCGTCGGGCGACCTCTTCAGTGAGGGTGTGGGTGGTCATTTCGGTCTCTCCTCTGGTCTGGGTCCCGTTCAGAGGCGCGTGTCCGCCAGCTGCTTGAGGGCGCGGCCCGCTGCGGCCGCGTTCTTCTTGAGGATCTCCCGCTTCGCCTTCTGGCGCGCCTGGAACGCCCCGCGCTGCTCCTCGACCTTCTTCTGCTCCGAGTCGATCCGCGCCTGGAGCGCGTCGATCTTCTGCTGGAGCTTCTTGCGATGGTCCGCGCGCGTCTTGGCGAGCTCCGCCTTCATCTGCGCGAGGTCGGCCTTCATCGCGGCGACGTGCTCCTCGCGCAGGGTCCGCCGCACCTCCGACACCGCGCGGCGAAGCACGGTTCCGCCGAGCGCCTCCATCCGGGTGTCGACGGGAGCGGTCCACTCCTCCTCGATGTCGGCCACCACTGCCACCTTCTTCGGCTGCAGCGACTTCTGGACGTCCTCGACGAAATCGCCCCCGATGCCGGCGTTGTCCAGGTCGACCAGCGCGCCAAGGGTCAGGCCCGACACCGCGCCGACAGCCAGCCCGACGGGTCCACCCAGGAGCCCGATGAGGCTGCCGAGCGACGTGCCGATCAGGCTTCCCGCCGGGCCGACGTCGTCGAAGTCCTTGACGCTCGCGGTGCCGTCCGCGTTCTTGGCGACCACCGCCCCCGCGTACGCGGTGATGGCGCCCTCGCGCTCCAGTTGCCGGAGAGCCGCCACGCCTTCGTACGCCTTCGCTTCACTGTCGAACACCACGACCAGCATCCGTTCCATGATTCAGATCCTCCATTGTCAGTTGGGCGGGAACGGGAAGCTCTCTTGTCGCCTCGTCGTCCCATCCGCGGCGATGCAGGAGCAAGGTGGGTACCTGGTCACGGCGGCAGGCATCGTCCGCGCATCGCGCTCACCACCAGCGGCTTGCCAGGAACTGGCTGCTTCGGCTTGCGGAGTTGCGGTGACGAAATGAAGCCAGACGCTCTGCCGCAGGCACCGATGGCCCGCGGCTCAGACGCGGAACGCCGCACGGCGGTCGATGGAGGACGGACAAACGGATGGGGAACTGGCAGGGGCGGGCGGTGGCGGGCGGCACGGGGCGGGAGCCACCCAGGCTGAGCCGGCGGGGCGGCCGGTGCCTTCTATATCAACGAATAGTATAGTAGGCGGACTCGCCGCGCGCGGTCCTGGACGAAGGGAGGGCGTGGTCGGGTTCGTCGCGCGGCGACCCGCAGCCTCGGGTGATCAGCGGATCTGTCGTGCTAGCGGCTGAAGCGGCCGGCGATCCAGCCGGCGGCGAGGCCGACGGCCAGGCCGAGGCCGGTCGCGACGGCCACGGTCTTCAAGGGCTGGCGCTTCACGTGGCGCGTTCCGTCGTCCCTCAGGTCCTCGATCCTCTCCAGGCCCCTGCGCACGGACTTGACCGCCCGCCGTGCCGCGTGGACGCCGTCGTCGAACGCGTCCTCGGCCAGGGACTTCACCGCCCGTGCTTCGTGCGCCAGATGGGCCCGGCGCGCTACGTCCGCCAAGCTGTTGTCAGGCGACGGCAGGTCTGTCTCCACGTGATCACTCGACATGATGCCTCCCGGCGAACGATCTAGCGTCGGTGGTCGGCCACGGCTCCGGCTGCGGGCACAGGCACTGTCAGTACGGGGCACGTCGCCCCGCGCACCACCTGGTGGGTGGTCGAGCCCAGGGAGGCCAGCGGCGTGCCGCCGCGTCCCTGTGCGCCCATGACGATCAGGTCAGCGCCGGTTTCCGACGCCGCCTGCAGGATCTGCCGATAGGCCCGGCCCGCCGCGACGCGGGTTGCAGCGCCACGGCCGACCGGCGGCTGCTCCGCCACCAGCGTTTCGAGCCGCGCGCGCTCGTCGTTCATCAGGCAGGCGCGGGCTTCGGGGACGGAGAAGTGGGCGATCGTGCGCGGTTCCTCCTCGGCGAGCCACTCGACCACCTCGAGCAGCGTCAGCGTCGCCGCGGCGCGGCGCGCGACGTCGACCGCGAACCCCACCGCGCGCAGGGAGGCCGGGGAGAAATCCACCGCACACAGGACCGTGTCGACGGCGACCCGTGACGGCATCTCCGGCGCGTGGGGCGGCACCGTGAAGACCGGGCAGGGGGCGGTCCGCAGCACCGTCTCCGCGACGGAGCCCAGCACGAGGCGATTCCACCCGCTTCGGCCGTGTGTCGAAACCACAAGGAGGTCGGCGTGGGCGGCCACCGCCTGCTCGACGATGACCCTGGACGGGTCGCCGGACCTGGCTGCAACGCAGACGCGGTCGGCATTGACGGCCGCTGCGTGCGCGGCACGACGGAGCTCTTCCTCGATTTCGTCGCCCGTCATCGGATACACGAACTTGACGGGGTCGAAGAGCCGGCCGGGCGGCACCTCCGCCGGCTCGAACGCGGGCACGACGTGCAGAGCCGTCAGCTCGCACCCGTACCAGCGGGCGATCTCGCCGGCGTAGGCCAGCGTGCGAACCGACAGCTCGCCCAAGTCGACCGGACAGAGGATGCGGGTGACGGCGGCGGGCTGAGGCAATTCACGCGTTGACATGTTCGTGCTCCCGCTCTTGCCTGACCTCTCCGGGCCGATTTGAAGGCTGCGGTCCGCCGCCGCCACCCGGACTGCCGGTCCCATTCGCAAGAGGGATGCCCCGTGTCGCCCGGGTGGCGACGCATGCAGGTGTCTGGTGATGACCGACTTGTGCGGTGGTGACGTTCCCGGTGTGCCGTCCCGCGGTGACGACATGAAGGCACACGTTCTGTGGGCGTCACGTCCGCGGGAGCATGTGGTCGGCCTGGTGCTGACACCTAAGCGGATGTGGCTGGCGGGAGCGTGCGGGAGGCGGGGTATCCGTCTTGCACATCGCCCGGGCGAACGCTGGAAGGAGAAGCCCGTGATCCCACTCGGTGACGCGTCGAGACGCCCCGTCCGATTCCCGCTGGTCACGGTCGGTCTGGTCGTCGCCAACCTCTTCGCATTCGCCTGGGAGATCGGCGCCAGCGACGAGGCGATCACCGCGTTTGCCGTCGTCCCCGCCCAGCTCATGCACGGCCATGGCTGGATGACGCCGCTCACGGCGATGTTCCTGCACGCCGGCTTCATGCACATCATCGGCAACATGCTCTTCCTCTCAGCGTTTGCTCCCGCTGTCGAGGAGGCGATGGGACGGGGCCGGTTCCTCGCCTTCTACCTGCTCGGAGGGCTGGCGGCGACGGCGGCGCAGGTCGCGGTCGAACCCACGTCCACGGTCTCGGAGCTCGGAGCCAGCGGAGCGATCGCCGCCGTGATGGGCGCGTTCCTGGTCACTTACCCGCGTGACCGCATCAAGGTCCTGCTGGTATTCGGGTGGTTCGTGAAGGTTGCGTACCTGCCCGCATTCCTGCTGGTGGGCGTGTGGCTGCTGTCGCAGGTCCTGAACCAGACGGCGGCAGTGGTGCAGGCCAACACCGGAGGCGGGGTCGCCTACATGGCACACCTCGGCGGTGCCCTCTTCGGCATGCTGACCGCGCACGCGTTCGAGCGGAGGCGCGAAGCCGTCTCGCCAGGCTGGTAGAGGCCAATGAACCTCCAGGCGCTTGCGCTCGACTACGACGGCACCATCGCCGTCGACGGCGTGTTCGATCCCGCCGTGCGCGCAGCCATCGCCGAGGCCGGTCGGCGCGGCGTTCTGGCCATCCTGGTCACCGGTCGCCGGATGGTCGACCTTCGGGCGGTCGCCGGGGACCTGAGCTGTTTCGACGCGATCGTGGCCGAGAACGGCGCCATCGTCGAGTTCCCGGCCGAGAGACAGCGCATCGTCCTCGGCCGTCCGCCCGATCCGGCTGTCGTCAGGGAACTCGGGCGTCACGGCGTCCCGTTCGTCGCGGGCGAGTGCGTGCTGGAGGCCGAGGCGCGATGGGCGGGAACCATCCTCGAGGTAATCCGGTCGATGGAGCAGCCGCTCGCGCTGGCATTCAACCGGGGACGGCTGATGATCCTGCCCCAGGGCATCGCCAAGGCGACCGGCCTGCAGCGGGCCCTCTACTCGCTGCGGCGCACGCTGCACAACACCATCGGCATCGGCGACGCCGAGAACGACCACGACCTGCTCAGCGCCTGCGAGGTGGGCGTCGCCGTGGGGTGGGGGAGTCCCGCGCTCCGGGCAATCGCCGACGAGGTCATCGAGGGTTCGGGGCCGGCGGCCGTCGCGGATTACATCAGGCGTGTGGTGCGCCAGCCCCGTCTGGCGACCCCCGAGATGGTCAGACGGCGACTCAGGCTCGGTCACGAGGGCAACGGCGAAGAGGTCGATCTCGCCGCTCGCGGTCGCGCGATCCTGATCGCAGGCGAGCCAGGGACCGGCAAGTCGTGGCTCGCCGGCCTGGTGTGCGAGCAGTCCATCCTGCAGGGCTACTGCCTGTGCATCATCGACCCGGAGGGGGACTACCGGACGCTGGAAGGTCGGCCACCTGCAGCGCAACGACTTCTCCCGGTGGATCGCGGGTGTCTTCCGGGACCCCGAGCTGGCCAACGACGTCCTGACCGCCGAACAACGCATCGATGCCGAGGATCCGCGCAGGGTCGCCGACGGCATCGTCCAGGCGATCCGGGACCGGTACGACGCTTCGGCTGGTCCTCCAGCGAACCGCGGGGCGGCTCCGGCGCGCACCTGAGCCAGGGCGTCGTCTCGGGTCTCGGTCGTCGGGGTCGAGCTGGATTGCGCGGCTTCAGCCGACGGCGAGCGTCGCCTCGGCCGCCCGCGGATCGGCCGCCGGGGCGAGAATCGCAAACGCGGGCCTCGCCTTGGTCTTGCGCCCGTCGACCCAGAGCTCGCCGCTGCCCTCCTCGAGGGTCACCAACCGGCCGCGTTCGGCGTCCGGCCAGTCCTGGCTGGCGTCTTCCGGCTCGTCCGGCATCAGGATTCGCTGCAGGAGGTCTGTGGCGTACAACCCGGCCCGGAGGCGGTCGTCCCGCTCGGCCTCGTTCGCGACTGCGTCGACCAGACGCCTCATGAGCGCACCTCTCTCCTGCTCGTGCCCGCCTGCAGCTTCTCGATCACGTACCGGTTCATGCAGCCCGACACCTCGAAGTGAACCCCGGCATCGGCCATTCGGCCGAGCAGGCGCTCGCCAGCGGCGTCGATGAAATCCACGTTCGATAGCGCGACCGTGACCCCGCTGGACGCCCCGTTGCGGGCGAGCGCCCGCCAGTGCTTCTCCAGCACCGGCACCCACTCGCCGCCAAGGGTCCCGTGCAGCTCCAGCCTGTAGCAGCCGTCTCCGTGGTGCACCGTGATCAGTCGCAGCATCGGTCGAATCTCGCTTCCCGCCCGAGGGACCGGCAAGATCGATACCTGCGCGTCACGAGCAGGGGGCAGTCGCATCTGCTTGATGGCGGCAGGCTTGTGCGAGCGCGTGGCGGGATGCCGGTTGCTGCGCCTGACGAAATGGAGTCAGGGGTTTCGGGGACGTCACCGAAGACGGCCCACGGCGTGGCGCGACACCGCCGCCCTGTCGCTGACGGCAGAGGGTCTGCTGCCTCCATTTCGTCGCTGCCGTCCGGGACGGAACCGGGCCTGACTGGGGCAAGGCCCCGCTGTCGAAGACGATCGACAGCCGTGCTGCAGCCCGCGGAACCGGGAACGGGTCTTGCCGCTGTGCTCGACCGGTGCTCGAAGGGAGCGATTCCATGGAGATTCCGGTTCAGACCGAACAGTCCCCCCACGCCGACGAGCGTTCGCTTCGCAGTGACCTGCACAGGTTGGCGACGTGGTCCATCGTGCTCAGCGTCCTGATGATCGCCGCTGGCGTCCTCGCGCTGTTCGTTCCGTCGCTGGCGGGCGTGACCGTGACGATCTTCCTCGGGTCCCTGCTGATCCTTGGCGGGGTCCTGCACCTGGGCTTTGCCTGGCACGCCGTGCGGCCCGCCGCGCTCGTCTGGGAGATCGTGCTCGCGCTCCTCTACGGAGGGCTCGGCGTCTTCCTGGTGGCGAAGCCATCGCTGGGCCTGCAGGCGCTCACGCTGACCCTCACGATCTTCCTCGTCGTCGTCGGCAGCCTCGAGCTCGCCACGGCGTTCGCCCTGCGGCCGCTTCCCGGGAGCGGGTGGCTCCTGTTCGACGGCATCGCGTTCGTGGCGCTCGCGGTGCTGACGTGGACGCACTGGCCGGCGGCCTCGAACTGGATGATCGGAGCCCTGGTCGCGATCGGCCTGCTGGTCAGCGGCCTTTCGCGCCTGTTCGTGTCCGTCACCGCGCAGCGGGTCCTGCGGCTGGGCGAGGCGCACTGACGCAGGTCGGGGTGGCATCCGCCTCCCCGCAGACGTAGACTGACACCCTCGGCCACCAGAGGATGCCAGGGGAGCCCGTGGCAGGCGACGCTGACGCGAAGAGCGACCAGGCACGCGTCCAGTCGCTCCTGGGCATCATCGGTCTGGTCGGTCGCGACACACGTCTCGACGAGTTCCTGCCGGACCTCGCCGGCTGCCTGCGGACGGTGGCCGATTTCGACCTGCTCGGCGTGGTTCTTCCGGACGACGGCTGGAGGGTCGCGCACCTGTTCGCCGTCCGGGTCGGGTCGAATGAGGCGGTGGCCAGCACGCCCGAGGTCCAGTCGATCAGGGTTGCGCCGCTGGCCAAGGACCGTGTCGCTGCGGCCGCTCGGGAACCGGCCGACGGCCTGGTCCTGGACCAGTTCGAAGGCGTGAGCGAGTACCTGAGCGTGGTCGAGGCCTTGCGCGAGCTCGGACAACGGTCCGCGTGCCTGCTGGCCATGGCGACCGCACTTGGCCCCGTCGGGCTGATCGCTTTCGCGTCCTCGCGCGAAGGCACCTACGGCCAGTGCGACATCGGCTTCCTGCAGCACGTGGCCGGCCAGGTAGCGGTCGCCATCGACAACGTGCGGCACCAGATGGAGGCGGTGACGCGTGAGCGCCAGCTGCAGGCCGAGCGCGAGCACCTGCGCGCGCTGCTCGAGCTGACGAACGACGTGGTCACCATCCACGACGTCGCCTCGCTGCTGGAGGCGATCGCGCCGCACCTGCAGAGGGTCGTCTCGCACGACGGCGCCAGCCTGTACCTGGCGCAGCCGCGTGGCCCGCAGGTGTGGGTGTCCGCGACCAGCCCGCTCCTCGCCGGGTGGACGGACGAGCTGGCGGCCGAGATCCGCCCCGACACCGAGCCGATCGCCGGCTGGCTGGCCGCCCGCAAGACGCTCGAGGTGGATCCGGAGCGCCTGGACTGGACGGGCCGGGAGGCGATCCGCAGGAACGTCGAGGCGAACGGCGTCAAGCGGCTCTGCTTCGTCCCGCTGACGACGCGTCGCGGGCCGGTCGGCTTCCTGGTGCTGGACCGCCGCTCGCCGCGCCCGTTCGACCAGGAGGAGATGGACCGCACCTCCCGGGCCGCGGCCCAGCTCGCGATCGCCATCGAGAACGCGCTCGCCTTCGACGAGATCGCGACCCTGAAGGACCGGCTCTCCCAGGAGAACGTCTACCTCAACGAGGAGATCCGGGACGCGCAGCACTTCGGGGAGATCGTCGGCGAGAGCCGTGCGCTGAAGAAGATCCTCGGCCAGGTCAGCACCGTCGGCCCGACCGACACCACCGTCCTGCTGCTCGGTGAGACCGGCACGGGCAAGGAGTTGATCGCCCGCGCCCTCCACGCGAGCAGCGAGCGCCGCGCCCGGCCGCTGGTGACGGTCAACTGCGCCACCTCGCCGGCGGGGCTGCTCGAGAGCGAGTGGTTCGGCCACGAGAAGGGCGCGTTCACCGGCGCCCTGGCGCAGAAGGTGGGCCGCTTCGAGCTGGCGCACCAGGGCACCCTGTTCCTCGACGAGATCGGCGACGTGCCTCTCGAACTGCAGGCGAAGCTGTTGCGGGCGCTCCAGGAGCGCGAGATCGAGCGGCTCGGAAGCACGCGCAACATCAAAGTCGACTTCCGGCTGATCGCTGCCACCAACCGGGACCTGGCGGAGATGGCGACGAACCGCGAGTTCCGCTCGGACCTGTACTACCGTCTCAACGTGTTCCCGATACGCATCCCGCCGCTGCGGGAACGGCGGGAGGACATCCCGCTGCTGGTTCGCTACTTCGTGCAGCGCTTCGCCAAGCGGCTGCGCCGGCCCATCGAGTCGGTGGCGCGCGAGAGCATGGAGCTGCTCTGCCGCTGGCCTTGGCCCGGCAACGTCCGCGAGCTGCAGAACGTGGTCGAGCGGGCGGTCATCCTCTCGCCGGGGACGACCCTGACGGTGTCCCCCGCGGAGTTCGAAGCCGCTGCGCCGCCGACATCGACGGCGGTGACGCTGGAGGACGCCGAGCGCGAGCACATCCTGCGGGCGCTCGAGCAGACCGGCTGGGTGATCGGCGGACCGGGCGGTGCCGCGGCGCGACTGGGCCTGAAGCGCACCTCGCTGGTGTCGACGATGCGCCGCCTGGGCATCGTGCGGCCCAAGCCGGGCGGTGGTCGCAGTGGTGACGCTCGAGCCCGTTGACCGGCCTGCACTGACCGAACACTGACGGCCGGGCATCTCGCGACGCTATTTCGTCACCGCTGAGATCCACTCCAGTCCACCCGACGACGGCATTCTGTACCTGCTGCTTGCGGCATCGATCCGACAAAGACATGGCACACCTCGTGCCTTGGGGCATGCGCGCGTGATGCCCATGCTCGACCAGCTCATCGTCCTCGCGATCCGCGGCCTCCTGTGGCTGCGTTACCGGATCACTGTTCGAGGGCTGGACCACATCGCGCCGCGGGACGCGCACGGGATGCTCATCCTGGCCAATCACCCCGCGCTCATCGACCCAGTCATCCTGATGACCGTGCTGTGGCCGCGCTTGCGGCCGCGCGTGCTGGCGGACCGCGCCCAGGTGGATCGGCCGGGCCTGCGCTTCCTGATGCGCCGGATGCGGGCCCTGGAGATGGCGGACGTGACCAAGGACGGCCGCGGCGCCAGCGACGAGGTCGAGGCCGTCATCCAGGCCTGCGCCGCCGCCCTGCGCGCGGGCGACGCGCTGTTGCTCTATCCGGCCGGGCGCCTCTATCGCCAGCGCTTCGAGGACCTGGGCGGCAACAGCGCGGTCGAGCAGCTGCTCCGCGCGGTGCCCGAGGTGCGCGTGGTCCTGGTGCGCACGTCGGGCCTGTGGGGCTCGAGCTTCTCCCGTGCCTCGGGAAAACCGCCCGAGATGCTGCCGGCCCTGTTCCACGGGCTGTGGGGTCTCGTCAAGAGCGGCATCTTCATGGCCCCTCGTCGCGAGGTGGCGATCGAGGTCGTGGAGCCGACCGACCTGCCGCGGACGGCCGACCGCCTGGTGGTCAACCGCTACCTGGAAGCGTTCTACAACCAGGGCGCGTGCGGCGCCACCCACGTGCCCTACTCGGTGTGGGAACGCGGTGGCGTGCGGCTGCTGCCCGAGCCGGCCGCGGGCGGCGAGACCAGCCGCACCCCCGCTGTCCCCGGCGCCACCCGGCAGACGGTGATCGAACACCTGCGCGAGGTGAGCGGCGTGACCCCTGCCGACGATCGCCAGCGCCTGGCGCGCGACCTCGGCCTGGACAGCCTCGCCCGCGTCGAGATCCAGGCCTGGATCGAGGAGGAATTCGGATACCCGCAGCCCGAGGGCGACGCGCTGGAGACCGTCGGCGACGTGATGCGGGCGGCGCTGGGCGAGACGGTGGGCGCCGGCCGGACCGGGCCCAGGCCGGTGGAGCGGGCCTGGTTCGAGGCCGTGGCCGCCCGCCAGTCGCTGACGGCGGGAACCGGCAGCAGCGTGGCCGACGTGTTCATGGCCATGGCTCGGCGCCGTCCCTCGCAGGTGGTGATCGCCGACCAACAGAGCGGGGCGCGCACCTACCGCGACCTGGTGACGGCGCTGCTCCTCCTGCAGCCCGCGTTCGCGAGACTGCCCGGAGAGTTCGTGGGGATCATGCTGCCCGCCTCGGTCGCGGCGAGCGTCGCCACGCTGGCCGCCCTCTTCGCGGGCAAGACGCCGGTGATGATCAACTGGACGACGGGACCGCGGGGGGTGAGGCACGGCCTGGAGCGGCTGGGCGTGCGCGCTGTGGTCAGCGCGCGCCCGCTGGTGGCGCGCCTTTCGTCCGAGGGCTTCGGCGACGTGCCCGGTTTCCGCGAGCGGATGGTGTACCTCGACGAGGTGGCGGGGCGGGTCTCCCTCCGCGCCAAGCTGGCAGCAGCGCTGCACGCCCGTCTCGGCCTCTGGAACCGCCTGTCCGAGGCCCAGGTTCCGGAGATCGCGGCCGTGCTCTTCACCAGCGGCTCCGAGGGCTTGCCGAAGGCCGTGCCGCTGACCCACACGAACTTGATCACCAACATCCGCGACGCCTTGGCCGTGTTCCGGCTGGGGCCGAACGACGCGCTGCTGGGAATCCTGCCGCCCTTCCACTCGTTCGGCCTCACGGTGGGCACTCTCCTGCCTCTGCTGTGTGGCCTGCGCACCGTCTATCACGTCAACCCCACCGACTCCGCCACCCTGGCCTCGCTCATCGAGGCCTACCAGGTCACGGCGGCCGTGGGGACGCCGACCTTCATCGGGGGCATCGCGCGCGCCGCCCGCGAGGGTCAGCTGCGAACCTTGCGCATCGCGGTCACGGGCGCCGAGAGATGCTCACCTCACGTGTACGACGCCGTGCAGAAGGCCTGTCCCCAGCTCGAGGTCCTGGAAGGCTACGGCGTCACCGAGTGCTCGCCCATCGTCTCGTGCAACCCGCCCGAGAGACCCAGGCGCGGGACGATCGGCGAGCCGTTCCCCTCGGTGGAGCACGCCATCGTCGATCCCGAGTCCGGCGAGCCCGCGCGCCCTGGTGAGCGCGGCATGCTCCTCGTGCGCGGCCCCAGCGTGTTCGGGGGCTATCTGCGCCACGACGGCCCGTCGCCGTTCCAGTCCTACGCGGGCAGGCAGTGGTATCGCACGGGCGACCTGGTCAGCGAGGACGCTGAGGGCGTGCTCACCTTCTGCGGGCGGCTGAAGCGCTTCGTGAAGATCGCCGGCGAGATGATCGCGTTGCCTGCCGTCGAGGCCGCCCTCGAGGCCGGGTTGCAGCCCTCGGGGAGCCCCGATAGCCCATGCCTGGCCGTGGAGGCCACGGCGGACCTGGAACACCCCGAGCTGGTCCTCTTCACGACCCTGGCCGTGGACCGCGAAGGCGCGAACCGCCTGCTGCGCGAGGCCGGGCTGTCGCCTCTGCACCACGTCCGCCGCGTGGTCCACGTCGATGCGCTGCCTCTACTGGGCACAGGCAAGACCGACCACCTCGCCCTTGAGACCCTGCTGGCCGAGGACGCGCGGTCCCCGGCGCACCTTCTTGGAGTGGACACCCTGGTGGCTCGTCCGCAGTGAACGGAGGAATCGAATGGACTCGTCGACAGGTCGTCGGTCCATCGGCCTGGCGCTGGGCAGCGGCTCGGCGCGGGGCTGGTCGCACATCGGCGTCATTCGCGTCCTCGAGCGGGCAGGCGTGTCGCCCGACGTCGTCTGCGGCACGTCGATCGGCGCCCTGGTGGGCGCCGCCTATGCAGCCGGCGAGCTGGACCGCCTGGAGAGCTGGATCAGGACGCTGACACGGCAAGCGGTCGTCGGATTCCTGGACGTCCGGTTCGGTGGCGGCCTGATCACCGGCGCCCGGCTGTTCGACCACATCAGGGCGGGGTTCACCGATCCGGGGATCACGGGGCTGGGCAAGACCTATGGCGCCGTCGCCACCGAGCTCGCCACCGGCCGCGAGGTCTGGCTGCGCGACGGCCCGGTGCTCGACGCCGTCCGTGCCTCCATCGCCGTTCCGGGGCTGTTCACGCCGGCGCGGCAGGCCGGACGCCTGCTGGTCGACGGGGGACTGGTGAACCCCGTGCCCGTTTCTCTCTGCCGAGCACTGGGGGCCGACACCGTCATCGCGGTGGACCTCAACGGGAACCTTCCGGAACGCCGCCGGCGCGAGGCGACTCGGTCCGCTGACGTACCCACTCGAGTCGCCGCCCTCGTGGCCAAGGTGAGGACGGAACGCCGCCCGAGAGCGTCGAAGCCCGAGGCGCTCTCGCCGTCCATGATGGACGTGCTCACGACCAGCCTGAGCATCATGCAGGTGAGCATCACCCGCAGCCGCCTGGCCGGCGAGCCCGCCGAGGTCGTGATCCGACCCTGCCTGTCGGATTTCGCCCTGATGGATTTCCATCGTGCGGCGGAGGCGATCGCCGAAGGCCAGCGGGCGGCGGAGCAGGCCATGCCCGAGATCAGCGAGCGGCTCGCGCTGCAGAGCCTGCCCACGGCGCAGGAGACCGTTCCGGGGGACTGAGACGCCCCACGCGGCCGACGGGCCCAAGGCTCGTGCCTTGATTTCGTCACGAACCTGGCGGCTCACTGCCGACCCTCCCGCACAACCCCATTCGACACAACCCGATCGACGGTGCCCGGTCGGCTGGCTGGGTGGAACGGCGCTTGCCCGATATCGCTGGCGAATGCGGCGCAGTCCGCTGCATGAAAAGGAGCGTGCCATGGCAGGCGCAGGGTCAGTGCAGAAGCCGGCGGCGGGCGACCGCCGGATCGACGGGCGGCGCGGAGGTGGCGCGGGAGACGAGACGCCGCGCAAGGCACCACAGGCGTCCGGCTGGCTGGGGTATCTCACCGCCGCCCTGATCAGCGTGTGGTTGCTGCAGGTGATCGCGGCCGCCCTCTTCCCGCGCACGGAGATCCCTTACAGCGAGTTCAAGGCGAAGCTCGCGGCGGGCCAGATCACGGACGTGACCCTGGGGACGCCGATCGAGGGCGTGATGAAGAGCCCGAACGCCAAGGGACCCGAGCCGGGGCTGAGCCGGTTCGCCACCCTGCCGCCGCCCGACCGGGACCCCGACCTGCTGAAGGAGCTCGAGGCCGCGCACGTCACCTATCGCGCCAAGACGCCGCCCAGCCCGATTTCGGGGTTCATCGCCAACTGGCTGCTGCCGCTGGTGCTGATGACCGTGCTGTGGCAGGCCGCCGGTCGCAGCCTCGCAGGACGCGCCGGAGGCGGCATGTTCGGAGTGGGCAAGAGCAAGGCGGTCCAGGTCAAGCCCGAGCAGGTCGGCGTCACCTTCAAGGACGTGGGCGGGGCCGGCGAGGCCATCGGCGAGCTGCGCGAGATCATCGAGTTCCTGAAGGCGCCGGGCGACTTCGCCAGGCTCGGCGGGCGCATACCGAAGGGCGTGCTGCTGGTCGGGCCTCCCGGCACCGGCAAGACGCTGATCGCCAAGGCGACCGCGGGGGAGGCGGGCGTCCACTTCTTCGAGACGAGCGGCTCGGAGTTCGTGGAGATGTTCGTGGGCGTCGGTGCGGCCCGCGTCCGCGACCTCTTCGAGCAGGCCCGCGCGGCGGCGCCGGCGGTGGTGTTCATCGACGAGATCGACGCCATCGGCCAGAGCCGCGGCGGCCTCACCGCCATGGGCCGCAACGACGAGCGCGAGCAGACGCTGAACCAGCTGCTGGCCGAGATCGACGGCTTCAAGACGGGCACCGACAAACCCGTCATCCTGATGGCGGCCAGCAACCGCCCCGAGATACTCGACCCGGCGCTGCTGCGGGCGGGCCGGTTCGACCGCCAGGTCGTGCTCGGCAACCCGGACCTGCAGGGCCGGCTGGAGATCCTGAAGATCCACAGCCGCAACGTCAAGCTCGCGCCGGACTTCGACCTTGAGCGGGCGGCTCGAGTGACCCCGGGTTTCAGCGGCGCCGATCTCGCGAACGTCATCAACGAGGCGGCGCTCCTGGCGGCGCGCCGGAAGAGCGACGCCGTCGGCTTCCAGGACTTCGAGGCGGCGATCGAGCGCGTGGTGGGAGGCCTCGAGCAGCACACCCGGGTGATGAACGCGAAGGAGCGGCAGACGGTCGCCACCCACGAGTGCGGCCACGCCCTGGTCGCCACCCTGGTGCCGACCGGCGATCCCGTCAGCAAGATCAGCATCATCCCCCGCAGCCGCGGGGCGCTCGGCTACACCATGCAGATGCCGAAGGAGGACCGCTACCTGCTCTCGGAGGAGGAGCTGGAGGACCGGATCGCCGTGATGGTCGGCGGCCGGGCGGCCGAGCAGCTGATGTTCGGCCGCATCAGCACCGGAGCGTCGGACGACATCCAGCGCGCGACGGAGCTCGCCCGGCGCATGGTCACCGAGTTCGGCATGAGCGAGAAGCTGGGCTCGGTCCGCTACGCCGGACAGATGCTGCAGTACCTGGGCTCGCCGGTCGAAGGCGGGAGCGACATCAGCGCGGCCACGCGCGAGACGATCGACTCCGAGGTGCGGCGTATCGTGGGCGAGCAGCTCGCCCGCGCCACCAGCCTGCTGAAGGCCCACCGGGACACGCTCGGCCGCCTGGCGGACGAGCTCCTGAAAGCCGAGAGCCTCGACGGCAGCGCCGTGCATGAGGCGCTGGCGGCGGAACACGTGACGGTCCCATGAGCCTGCTGGCCGCCGGCGACGGGAAGGATCGGCGCAGCCGCCTGGATCGGAACACCCGGCGGCTGCGCGAGATCCTGGGCGTCGCCGTCCGCTACGGCCTGGCCGAGCAGTTCCGGAGGCTGCCCGGCAAGCAGATGCAGCGCTGGCTGCGCGGGTCCGCCGGGCAGAACCTGATGGAGCTCGGCGCGCCCGTCCGCCTCCGGCTGGCCCTGACGGAGCTCGGCACCACCTTCATCAAGTTCGGGCAGATGCTGAGCACGCGGGCCGACCTCGTTGGCCAGGACGTCGCCCTGGAGCTGGCGCACCTGCAGAGCGACACCGCACCCGACCCGCCCGGCGTCGCCGAGGCCACCATCGAGAGGGAGCTGGGTGGCGCACCCGAAGCGGTCTTCGCCAGCTTCGCGCCGAGGCCGTTCGCCTCGGCGTCGATCGCCCAGGTCCATCACGCGCGGCTGCGCACCGGCGAGAACGTGGTCGTCAAGGTCCAGCACGAGGGGATCGAGCCCCGCATCGAGAGCGACCTGGCCATCCTCGCCGACCTCGCCCTTCTGGCAGGGAGGCACGTCCGCCCGCTGCGCCTGTATCACCCCGTGGCCGTGGTCCGTCAGTTCACCAGGATGATGAGGGCCGAGCTCGACTTCGTCCGGGAGCTGCGCAACCTGGAGCAGTTCCGGCGCAACTTCGCGGCGGACGAGACGGTCCACTTCCCGGTCCCCTTCCCGGATCTCTGCACGCGACGCGTGCTCACCATGGAGCGGCTGGAGGGCGTTCTCGTCTCGCAGGTCCAGCGCCTGCCCGGGCCGAACGCGGAGATGGACGAGTTCGTCCGGCGCGGCGCGAACGTCTACCTGGAGATGATCTTCCGGGACTCGTTCTACCACGCGGACCCGCACCCCGGGAACCTGATGGTCCTCCCCGACCAGGTGGTCGGGGTCCTCGACTGCGGGATGGTGCAGTGGCTGGAGGAGGACCTGCGCGAGGTGGTGGAGGACCTGCTGCTCGGGTTGGCGCGCAACGACGCGCGGACGATGGCCGATGCGGTCTGGGACCTGTGCACCTCGCCGCCGAGCGGCGGCCGCCAGAGACTCCATTCCGACGTGGCCGATCTGGTGGCCGACTACGCGGCCGAGACCGTGGGCGGCCTCGACATCGGCGCCGTTCTGAACAGCCTCACCGAGATCATCCACCGCAACCACCTGTTCCTGCCGCCGGGCGTCTCGCTGCTGCTCCGGATGCTGGCGGAGCTCGAAGGGACCGCCAAGCAGCTGAACCCGTCGTTCCAGCTGGTGGAGCTCGTCAAGCCGTACGCCGAACGGGCGGCCCTGCACCGCTTCGCACCCGGACGTGTGTGGCTGGAGGTGCAGCGCGGCGTGCGCGAGTGGGAGCGGCTGGCGCGTGCCGTACCCGGCGACCTCAACGACCTGCTGCGACGCCTGCGCGCCGGGACGTTCAGCGTGCACCTCGAGCACCGGCGGCTCGACCCGGTGGTCAATCGACTGGTGCTGGGGCTGCTGACCTCGTCGCTCCTGCTGGGCTCGTCGCTCCTCTGGAGCATGCACGCGGAACCGCTGGTCAGGGGCGTGTCGCTGTTCGGCACCATCGGCTATGCCCTCGCCCTCGTGATGGGAGTGACGCTGCTGCGCAGGATCCGGCGCTCGGAGCGGCCTCGGGAGGACAGATGAGAGAGAGGGCCGAGCACGATCACGGAACGGCACCTGCCTTCATTTCGTCGCCAGGTCTCGCGCCGCAGGTCGCCCTTCGTGCACAAACCCGGAACGGTCAGCCGTTTCGCGGTTGCCGCCGGTGGCACCGAAGTTGCCGGTGCTGATGCCGCGTGCGCACCGAGTGACGGCGCGCCGCAATCGCAGAGGAAGGAGCGATCAATGCCTGTCAAGCAGAGTCGCGTCGCACCCGTCAAGGTGGAGCGTGCCACGGCGGCGCCGGTGGCGACCGCGCCGGCGCCGGCCGGCCACCAGGGCGTCGCCCCGTTCCGGACGCTGGAGCGGCTGGCGGACGAGGTCGGCCGGATCTTCGACGACTTCGGCGTGGGACGGGTCCTGGGCCGCGTCCCCGGCGTCCCGGGCGGGAGCGAACTCATGGCCTGGGCGCCCCGCGTGGACGTCACCCAGCACAAGGGCCACATCCTGATCCGGGCCGACCTGCCGGGAATGGAGAAGGACGACGTGAAGATCAACGTGACCGAGGACGCCGTCACCATCCACGGCGAGCGGCATCGCTCGCAGGAGGAGGAACGCGACGGTGTCTACCGGAGCGAGCGCAACTATGGCACCTTCCATCGGACGATCGCCCTGCCGCTTGGCACCGCGACCGACCAGGCGAAGGCCTCGTTCAAGAACGGCGTGCTCGAGATCCGGCTGCCAGCCGCGCCGGGCGTGAAGGGCCGGCCGCTCGAGATCCGCGGGTGACCGCGCCGAGGGAGTCGCACCGAGCGCCCGCCGGTGCGACTCCCGACGTCGGAAAGGAGCGTCGTTAAGCCGATGCAGCTCGAGCGCTTGATGGTCGCGTCGTCACCGCATCCCTTTCCGATCTACGCCGACGCCATGGGAGAGCTTCTGCGCGCGCGCAGCACGAGTCCTGAGCGCGATCCCGTGGTCGCGCACATCCTGGGGGTGCTGGCCGGCTACGCCTACGGCGACACGGCGACCGTCGCCACGATGGCCAGCCGGCTGGGGATGGCGGGAAGCGCCTGCCTGCGGATCGTCGAGACGGTCGACGCCATGTACATCTGCTCGACGGCGTACCTGCTGCAGAGCCGCTGCGGGCGGGTCGGGATCCTCTGCTATCGGGGCACGGAGCTCGGCAACCTCGCCAACTGGCTCGGCAACGCCGACGTCGGCTCGCACGCCGTGGACGTCGGCGGCGCGCCGCTGAGCGTCCACGCCGGCTTCCACCGCAACGTACGGGCCACGCGCTGGCCGATCCTCGAGAGCCTGCACGCCGCCGCGAGGGGAGAGTCGATCATGGGCGAGGGCAGGGCGGTCGACCACCCGCTGGAGGCGCTCTACGTCACCGGCCACAGCCTCGGCGGCGCCATGGCCGTGCTCTTCGCACTGCTCCTGGGCGAGGAACCGCCGCTGGCCGACAAGCTGCGGGCCGTCTACACCTTCGGTCAGCCGCTCACGGTGAGCGGCCCCCTGCCCGTTGCCGCCGCCACCCTGGGAAGCAGGGTGTTCCGGCACGTCTACGGGCGCGACATCATTCCGTCCCTTCCGCCGACGGTGTGGGGCCCCCTCGCGCATTTCGGACACGAGTTCCACTACGGCGAGGGGCAGTGGCACAGGCGGCAGGCGGTGACCGCGCAGCTCACGGGCTTTCGTGCCGTTCCGGGGTCCCTGCTGGGCATGTTCGCGCCGGTGAAGCGGCGCGACGCGCTGCGGTTCACGATGGCGGACCACCTGCCGCACCACTACATCGCTGCCCTCCGGCCGGCGGGAAGGGTGAGCGAGTTCGGCGACCGCGGCTGATCACGATGTTCCGCCTCGCGCACGTCTCCGACACGCACGTGATGGCGCCCGAGGGCGTTCACTGGCGCGAGCTGTTCTTCAACAAGCGCATCGCCGGCTGGGCCAACACGCGGCTGCGGCGGGGACGTGTGTACCGCCATCGCTACCTCGAAGCGGTGCTCGAGGCCGCATCGCGGGCGGACCACCTGGTGGTGACCGGGGACGTCACCAACCTGGCGCTGGAAGGCGAGTACCGGGAAGCGCGCCGCCTGTTCGAGGCCCGCGCCGGCGCCCTGGAGATCAGCATCGTCCCCGGCAACCACGATCTCTACCTTCCTTCGATCAGCCGCGAGGGCCGGTTCGCGCGGCACTTCGGCTCCTTCGCGCGCAGCGACCTTCCGGAGGTCCGGGTCGGCGTCGCGGCGGGCGCCTTCCCCTTCATCAAGCTGCGGGGACCGGTGGCGATCATCGGGCTCTCGAGCGCCGTGCCGCGGCCGCCGTTCGTCGCCGCCGGCTACCTGGGCCAGGCACAACTGCGGGCGCTCACGGCCATCCTCGAGCATCCGGAGGTGGCGAGACGGGTCCCGGTGGTCCTCGTTCACCATCCTCCCGTCGACCGGCGCCCTCGCCTGCTCCGATGGCGCGACGGGCTGGCCGACGCCGCTTCGCTACGGCAGGTGCTGGCTACCGCGGGCCGCGGGCTGGTGCTCTTCGGCCACCTGCACAGCCGGGTCCGCTGCCGCCTGGGAGCCCTCGACGTGGTGTGCGCGAGCGGCGCGGCGCTCGATCACCCGGACGATGCGGTTCGCGCCGGCTACAATCTCTACGAGATCGACGAAGGCGGCGTCGGGCGGATGGAGGCGCAGGTGGTCGACCCCGCAGGCTCTGGGCTGCGCCGGGTGGACATCCCCGTGCGGCCGGACTGCGTATGAACTACCGTCGCGTCCTCCTTCTGGTCGACCTCGAGAAGGGCGCCGGCTCGGCGATCGACCTGGTACGGCGGGTCGCTCCTGACGCGGAGCTCCTGTTGGTCGTCGCGCGCTTTCCGGCCACCAGGCTGGCCTGGTTCTCCCCCCAGGCGCCGGGCGACTTGAACGCGGCCGCCGCCGAGCGACTGGATGCCTTGCGGAGCTCGGCCGAGGGCGCGGCGGCGTCGGTGGAGGTCCGCGTCGAGCCGCAGGTCGATGCCCGGGACCTCGCCGACATCGCCCAGGCGGGCGGCTTCGACTTGCTGGCCACCCCTTCGCTGCCGGAGACCGCCGAGGTTCGCAGGCGTCTCGCGCTGACCGTGCTGTGGGCCGCGGAGGGAACCGGCGGCAGCGGCCCGATCGAACGGGTGCTCTGTGAAGGTGTGGGCGAGCGGGCCCGGCGCGCGGTCGGGCAGTTCCTCCGCGACCACGCGACGTCCGGTCTGCACGTGACGGCGCTGGTCAGCCGTGTGAGCGGGGACCTGGCGTCGCAGTTGCGCGTCGCCGGGAGCCGCGCGCACGTGGAGCAGGCGACGCGCCCGCCGTCGGGGCCGTTCGACCTGGTGGTGGTCGCCCGCCTGCCCGCCGCCCTGCTGGCGGCCTGGAAGTGGCGGGCACCCGTGCTCGTCCTTCCTCCGCTCGAGGCCGGCCGGCCGGCCCTGCAGCGTGCCATGGACGTGGCGGATGTCGTCGACGAGAACGGGGTCATCCGGCTGCGTGCTCACTACGCCGTGGGCGTGGGCCGGCTCGAGCCCGTCCCCGATCAGAAGCTGGCCATCGTCTCCGGGGGGCGCGTCGTCGCCAGCGTCGCCACCGACGACGGCGCGGCAGAGCTCTTGCCTGCGCCGCCGTGCGACGCCTTCGGCGTGTACCGGGTGGTCGAGCCGGAGAGCGGGGACCCGCTGGCCTCGATCGAGCAGGACGTGGCGGTGATCCGGCCAGCCGCACGCCCCCTGGTCCTATTCGATTCACGGGTGACGGAGGCGGAGCTTCGGCAGCTGTCACGCCTCGAACAGGGCGAGCCGCTGGCCGTCCGCATGCGGCCGCTGCAGGCCGCCCGCGCGATTCGCAGCCGCCTGCGGAGGGCCGGACTGCCGCCGCGCGTCATCGACGCCCGGGCGGTCCTCGACGAAGGTTCAGCGCTCGACGTCGGCGACGACCTCGACCCGGTGCGGCTGGCGCGCGTGGCCACCCGCCTGCGCGCCGCCGGCTTTCCGGTGGCGGCCATCCTCCACCGGGGAGCGCCGGTCCCTTCGGCCATCGGCTTCGCCGTGCTGCGAGCGGAGGAGATCCCCGCGAAGCTGCCGGTTCAGCCGGCGGCGACGACGGCAGTCCAGTCGCTCGGGCAGAGGCTCGAGGCCACCACCGGGGCCACCCTGATACCCGGCAACCGTGTCGAGCTCGAGCTGGACAACGCGCGGGCGCGCCGCTGGCTGCATGAGGAGATCGCCGCCGCCAGGAGGCGCGTGCACCTGCAGATCTACATGGCGCTCGACGACGACGTGGGGAGCGCGGTCGAGGCGGCGCTGGCCGACGCCGGCGCGCGCGGCGTCACCGTGCGGGTGGTGGTCGACTCGCTGCACGGGCTCCACGGCTCGCTCGGCGCGCGGAACCCTTTGCTGGAGCGCCTGGGGCGCCGGCCGGGAATCGACCTCCGCGTCCTCGATCCCATCACCTCTCCGCCGTCGCTCCAGGAACTGAAGCAGCGGGACCACCGGAAGCTGGTGGTGATCGACGGCGGGGTGGCGCTGGTGGGCGGGCGGAACCTGTCGCACGAGTACTATGCCGGCTTCGACGAGGTCCGTCTCACCGCGGCATCGCGCTGGCGTGAGGTGCCCTGGCTCGACGCCGGTGCGCGGGTGGAGGGCCCGGCGGTGGCCGAGCTGGAGCGCTCCTTCCTGGACGCCTGGACGGCGGCAGGCGGCCCGACGTACGACATCGCCGAGCAGCCCCCGGCCGGGACCGTCCCGGTCCGTGTGGTCGTGCACCATGGCCTGCGGGATGCGCGCACGCTGGACGCCTACGTGGCGATGATCGACACGGCGGAGTCACACGTCTACACCGTGAACGGCTTCCCGCTGATCCTGGAGATCCAGCACGCGCTGTTGCGCGCGCGGCGCCGCGGCGTGCGCGTCCGCACGCTGTTCGGCAACCTCACTCCGACGCACGGCGGCAAGCCGTTCAGCGGTCCCTGGGCCGCGGCGCGGACGGAGGCGACGCAACTGGTGCACTCGCGGATGGACGACCTGGTGGCGGCAGGGGCCGAGGCGTACGAGCTGGTGCTGCCGGAACAGCCGAGGTGGGAACGCGGACTCGGCGCCCTCCACCCGCACGTGCACGCGAAGGTGATGAGCGTCGACGGTCGCGTGTGCTCGGTGGGCAGCGCCAACCTCGACGTCACGGCAGGCTACTGGGAAAACGAGCTCGTCCTGATCGCCGAGGACCCGCCGACCGCCGCCAGACTGGAGTCGGACATCGATCGGCTGCTCGAGCACTCGAAGCGCGTCGACCGCGACGACCCGGAGTGGCAGAAGCGCGCGCGGCGGCGCGGCTGGATGCGCCGCTGGCCGGGAGTCATGTCCGTCTAGGCGGACCCACCGCGCGATCACCGACGGGCACCTGCCTGCATTTCGTCACCAGGCGGCCGTCCGCTCCTGACGACAGGAAGACGCAACTTCAACTGGCTCAGAGGATAGCCGCCCCGGCGGTGAGGTGGAACCGGGTTTGCCTCATCCAATGCCAGAGGCGGACGCGGAGAGCGTATGGAAAGCGGGATTCCCTCGATATCGCCAGTGGACGACGCCGGAGCGTCGGCACAGGGGGCGACAGCGACGGGGGGTGCGGGCTTCGTGCGCGATCACTTGAGTGCAGCCCTGGCACGGATCGCCCTGGCCGCCCCGGGGACTCTCGAGCGGCGAGACTTCGTCACTGCCGTCGGCGAGGCGGCCGTGGCGGTCCTGCCCTTCGACAGCATCGCGGTCCTGCTGTACGACGGACCCCAGTCCTTGATGCTGTACTCGCTGGCAGGCACTCTGCCTCGCGGTAGCGGCGAGGGCCGGGTCTCCCTCGACGATTTCTCGCCGGGAATCCGCCCAGAGCGGGGCGGGCGTAAGCGGATCGACGACCTGGAACCGGTGCTCTCGCCGGCCCACAAGGTCGACGCCTGGTGGGGCAAGCAGGGCCTGCGGTCGGCAGCGTGGGCGGCTATCGAGTTCCGCGGCCGGACGGAGGGTTTCCTGTACGTGACGTCCAGGTCACCGGGTGCGTTCGGACCCGCCCACGAGGTGGCTCTCGGCTCGATCGCTACCGTCCTCGCGCTCGCGCTCGAGCACGAGCGGCTCTCCGTCGCCGACCTCGCGCGACGGCGGCGCCTCGACGCGGTGGACCAGCTGCTGCCCACGCTGGCGACGGCCCTCGACGTCCGCGAGGTCTTCGATCGCGTCTCGCAGCACGTCCAGCCGGCGCTGGGCCACGACCGCATCGTCCTCGCCTCGCAGACCGCGGACGGGCGGACGGCGACCGTGCATGCAGCGGCCGGCGGTCCGGACGTGGAGATCCCGTCGGTCATCGACCTCGGCGCCGGGCCCTGCCCTTCACGCGAGGAGTGGAGGATCGTGCCGGACTTCGAGGAGGAAACCGACGAGAGCCTCCGGCGCGTCGGTGCGGTGGAGCAGATGCGCTCGGGGCTGTTCGTCCGGCTGTGGGCAGAGCCCACCGGCTCCGCGTCGCTGGTCTTCCTCTCGCGACAGCCGCGCCAGTTCTGTGACGACGACCTGCCGGTGGCGCAGAAGGTGGCCGCCTACGTGAGCCTCGCCCTCTCCCACCAGCGCCTCGCCGAGGAGCATCGCCGGGCAGCGGCAGTGCGGGAGAGGGCCTCGCAGCTCGAGGACCGCGTGGAGAGGCTGCGGCAGGAGCTCGACGGCAGCCGGGGCCCCGCGCGCGTGGTCGGACGGTCGAAGGCCTGGACCGAGGTGCTGGCCCAGGCCGCGAAGGTGGCGCGGGCGGAGACGACGGTGCTGCTGACCGGCGAGTCGGGCACCGGCAAGGAGGTGATCGCGCGCTTCATCCACCGGGGCTCGCCGCGGGCCAACGGCCCGTTCACCGCCCTCAACTGCGCAGCCCTTCCCGAGCAGCTCCTGGAATCCGAGCTGTTCGGCTACGAGCGAGGCGCCTTCACCGGCGCGACCGCCGCCAAGGCCGGCCGAATCCAGCAGGCCGAGGGAGGCCTGCTCTTCCTGGACGAGATCGGGGAGACGACACCGGCGCTTCAGGTGAAGCTCCTGCGGGTCCTGCAGGAGCGCGAGTACCAGCGGCTCGGCGGGACGCGGCCGATCAAGGCAGACGTCCGCATCGTGGCCGCCACCAACCGCGACCTCGAAAAGGCGATGGCCCGGGGGGATTTCCGAGAGGACCTCTACTACCGCCTGTGCGTGTTCCAGATCCACCTGCCGCCGCTGCGCGAGCGCCGGGAGGACATCCTTCCGCTGGCAGAGGCCTTCCTGCAGGAGATCTCCGGCAGCGTCGCACGGCCCGCAGAGGGCATCTCGCGCGAGGCAGAGGGGTGGCTGCTCTCCTACGATTGGCCCGGCAACGTGCGCGAGCTGCGCAACGTGCTCGAGCGCGCGACGATCCTCTGCGACGGCGGCCTGATCACGACGGATCACCTGCCCCATGACGTGGCCGTCCGGGCCGCCGCTGGCGTGGAGCGCAAGGGCGCTGCCGCCGGCGACGAGCTCGACCTCGACAGGTCGGAGCGCGAGCTGGTGGTGAGGGCTCTCGAAGCGACGGGGGACAACCGCACCCAGGCCGCCCGGCTGCTCGGGCTCACCCGGCCGCAGCTCTACCGCCGGCTGCGGAAGCACGGGCTGGCCGCTACGCGTCGAGCCGGGTGAGCGCGTCGAAGAGCTGCTGCCCATGCCGCACGCGCGGGCGACTGTGGTGGTGCCAGGACCACGTAGCACACCTCGCCGCCGGGTGATCAGGCCGGTCTCCTGTTGCGTCAGTGGGACAGCAGGACGGGCAGAGCCGCGTCGCGCAGCATCGTGCGGGTGACGCCGCCGAACACGTGCTCAGCGAGGCGGGACCGACCGTACGCGCCCATGACCACGAGATCGGCCCGGAAGGCGTCGGCCTGGGCCAGGATGAGGCGAGCGACGTCGTCTCCGTTTGAGGAGAGCCGGCGAACGTCCACCTGCGCTCCGTGGCGGGCCAAATGGCAAGCCACGTCTGCGCCCGGTTCCTGTCCGTGTCCGCCCCTGCCCGGCTCGGCGTCGACCGCCAGCACCAGGACGGCTTCTGCCTTGATCAGGAGCGGCAGGGAGTCCGCCACCGCCCGGGCCGCCTCCCGCCCGGCGTTCCAGCCGACGAGCACTCGGCGGATGCGCGTGGCGTGACAGCGGGGCGGAAGGACGACGATGGGACGGCCGGACGAGAGGATGAGGGCGTCCAGGAGTTCGTGATCGCCCCAGTGCTCCTCGCCGGCTTCGGAGCGGGCGACGATGGCGACGTCTCCATAGCGTGCGTGAACGGTGGCGTCGTAGTTCGAGAAGCGCGGAATCACCCTCCACTCCGCCTCGATCCCGAAGGAGCCAGCGACGACTTCCAATTGGCGGCGGCGCGCGGCCTCCGTCTGCGTGCGCCAGGCCTCCTCCTCGGCGACCAGCTGCTGAACGGCGTCGCCGATGACGAGAGCGTCGTGTGGGTTCAAGGGCCGCTCGGGCGCGATGAACACGGCGGTGAGGTGGGCCTGGTGGTCGCAGGCGATCGTCCCCGCGAGCTCGGCCACGCCGGCGTTGTCGGGACGACCGTCGATGAAGGCAACGACGTCGCGGAGCGTCGGACGAGCGGGGCGATCGTCCACTTCGGCCGGGCGCATCGACACGGACGACCGCTCCCCGATGCCGCGCAGGTCGAGCTTCTGGATGCGAGGGTCCAGGTGTGCGGCGAACTCCTCGCACGCCCTGGAATCGGTGGCCAGCAGGGCTCGGCGCTCCACCGGGGTCAGCGCCAGACCCCTGCCGGCGAGCTCGTCGAGGAATGCGGCGCGGTTCAGTGCAAAGCGGCCCCTGTACTCCTCGTCACAGGCGAGCCGGCCGATCACGGATTCGACGACCTGCTGCGACATCGGTCACCTCCGGCTTCCACGGGGCCTGGACGACAGCCGGAGGTCGTGCACCGGCGTGTCCCGGTGTCGACGGGACATGACGAGCGCGAGGACGCCGCCTCCGGCGACGAGAACGAGCGCGGCCCGAATGATCGGCAGCAAGCTCTCCATGGCGTCTCCTTTCGGGCGGTTTCGCATCGCAAGTTCCATGCCGCGCGCCGGTGCCTGCCTTGCGGCGAATCGCGCGGACCGGAGGGCGTGCGCCGCAAGCGCTGCTGTTCGGAGACGTTCCAGTGTCCACAAACGGCCCGTACGCCTCTGCTGCATCGTCGCGGTGCGACGGTCGGGTCCTGCGTCGGCTGGGCTGTTCGGCGCGCGTAAGCGCCGCGACAGCAGCGGTCCAGCGGCTTCGGTTGGTCCAGCGCCGGAGCTGGCACGACCGCTGCTCCCGATACGGATGGCGGGCTCCGAGAGGAGGAGCGCAGTGGGTGCAGTAATGGAAGGATCGAGGTCGGCCGGGTCGGAAGCGTCTCCGGCCGCTCAGGGGGCGACTGTCGAGTTCCCGAGCTGTGCCTGGCTGATGGAGCCGGTCGACGTGTTCGTCAGCGAGGTCGCCAAGGGCGCCGGATTCGACTTCGACACGGCGCAGGACATCCAGATCGCCGTCCACGAAGCGGTGATCAACGCCATCGTTCACGGCAACGGGGACGACCCATCTCGGCGGGTGCGGCTGCGGGTCGCGAGCACTGCCGCGGGTCTCGAGGTGCGCGTCCAGGACCAGGGCCGAGGCTTCGATCCCGAGGCCGTCCCTGATCCGCTGGCCACCGACAACCTGTGCAGGCCGTGCGGGCGAGGGATCTTCTTCATGCGCCTGCTGATGGACGAGGTCACCTTCCGCCCGGCTGCGGACGGCGGGACGGAGGTCATCCTGCGGAAGCGGCGAGAGCGGCCAGCGGCCCGCAGGCCCACACCGGTCGCCGTTGCGGCCTCATGCGCCTGATCGGACGGAAACGCCCTGTTCGAGACGAACGGCATGCACGGTGTCGTCGGTGGTGCGGCGCGGTTGGTCGATGCCACCGCGACAGCCGTCGTGTGCGTCGATGGTGGTGACCGCGTGACCTACATGAACCCGGCTGCGAGCCGGATCCTCCGCCATGGCCGGGCCGCGGTCGGCCTGCCCTGGAGGGAAGCACGCGGTCCCGCGCTGGCGGATGACGACTCCGCGCTCGGCGAGAGCGAGGACCCGCTCGCCCGGGCCCGGCGGGTCGGCCACTCGGTCGAAGGGGTCACGATCGGCCTCGAGGCACGCACGCCCGGCGATCAGCCTGGCTGGTTCGACGTCGACGTCGGAAGCCTGTCCGGTGGCGACTGGAGTACGGCGCCGGCGTTCCTCATCCTCCGGGATGTCACGCCCCGTCGGCGCCTGACCCACCTGCTGGCACGCAGCCGGGCCGATCACCTGAAGCTCCTCGACAGCGTGCCTGACGCGGTCCTGCGCCTGGACGCAGGCTCCCGGATCCGATTCGGCAACCGCTGCGCCGCGCGCCTGTTCGGACTGCGTCCGGCGCAGATCGTCGGCCGACGCTGCGAGGACCTGGGACTGACACCGCAACTGGAGCGAAGGATCGAGGAGAGCGTCGCGGAGGTGATCAGCGGAGGCAGAAGCGTCACCGTGGATCTCCCTGTCGCACGCGGCCGCCGCCTGCGCGAGTTCGAGGCGCTTTTGATTCCGGAGACCGTTGCCGGGCGGGTCGAGGGCGTGGTGGTGATCGCCCGAGACATCACCCGGGCGCGCAGCCTGGAGCGCCGGTACCAGACGCTCTTCGAGTCGATGTTCGACGGCGTCTACCTGGTGGAGGTCCTCCGAGGGCTGGATGGCGCCATCCAGGACGTTCGCTGTCTGGGCGCAAACCCCAGCTTCCTCCGCATGGTCGGCCAGGAGGCCGCCACCTTCGTTGGCCACCTGTCGAGGCGAACGCTGCCCACCGACGACCCCTGGTGGCTCGAGGTGTTCGACGAGGTGGAGCGGACCGGAGTGCCCCGTTACGTGGAACGGCGGATGGTGACGGTTCCTCTGGACATCGAGACGTTCATCTACCGAACCGGCCCGGGCCGCTGCGCGGCCGTGGTGCGGGACGTGAGCGAGCGCAAACGCACCGAAGCCGCTCTGCGCGAAAGCGAGGCGCGGCTGCGGTTCATGACCGACAACATGGTCGACATGATCAGCGTGCTGTCTCCCGACGGGCGCTTCCAGTACCTGAGCCCCTCGCACCGGACCCAGCTCTGGGTCGACCCCGCTGCGCTGGTGGGCGCCCCCGCGGCGACGCTCATCGATCCCGACGTCGTGGCCGGGATGGACACGCCCATTCAGCAGGCCATCGCTGCCGGCCAGGAGTCCGTGCGCGTCACCTATCCTTACCGGCATCCCGCGGGAGGCGTCCGGTGGCTGGAGTCGATCGTCCGTCTCGTTTACGACGGCGGTTCCCTGGCGAACGTCGTCATCAGCACCCGCGACATCACCGCGCAGCACGAGGCGGAGGACGAGGCCAGGAGGCTGCAGGAGCGCCTGCGCGAGCTGTCGGCTCGCCTGCAGACGGCCGCCGAGGAGTCGGCGCGGAACATCTCTCGTCGCGTCCACGACGACCTCGGTCAGGCTTTGACGGCACTGAAGACGGACGCCGTCTGGATCCGCGCGCGGCTGGACGACACCCAACCGGCCCTGCGTGACAAGGCCGAGGAGATGCTCCAGCTGATCGAGTCGACGCTGCAATCGGTCCGGAGCATCTCGCGTGAGCTGCGGCCGCTGGTGCTGGAGGACCTCGGCCTGGCTGCCGCGCTGCAATGGCTGGGGGCGGAGTTCGCGCGGCGGACGGGGCTGCGCTGCAGCGTCGATTGCTCGTCGGAGGACCTGGAGGTCCCCGCTTCAGTGGGTCGAGCGCTGTTCCGGGTGGCGCAGGAGGCGCTCACCAACGTGGAACGCCATGCGCGTGCATCGGCCGTGCGGCTCACCCTGTCGCTGTCCGGAAGCGAGCTGACGATGGCCGTCGCCGACGACGGCCGCGGATTCGAGATGCCCGCCCGCCGCTCCGAGCGGTCCCTCGGACTGCTGTCGATGGAAGAGCGAGCGGCCGCAGTGGGCGGCCGGCTGACGGTGCGGACCGGTCCGGGCTGCACGCGGGTGGAAGTGGTCGTGCCGCTGCAGGGGACCCCGGATTCGCAGCAGCAGGAGAAGGTGCCATGACCCGCGTGTTCCTCGTCGATGACCACGAGGTCGTCCGCCGCGGCATGAAGCAGGTGCTGGCCGGGGCACCCGACTTCGTGGTGGTGGGCGAGGCGGCGAGCGGCGGGGAGGCGCTGGCGAGGCTGCGGACGACGACTTGTGATGTCTTGGTGCTCGACCTGTCGTTGCCGGACCGGCCCGGTCTCGAGGTGCTGAAGGAGCTGAAGGTCGACAAGCCGGAGTTGCCGGTGTTGATCCTGACGATGCATCGCGAGGACCAGTACGCGATCCGCGCGCTAAGAGCTGGAGCTGCGGGATTCCTGACGAAGGAGAGTGCTCCCGAGCAGCTCATCACTGCGGTCCGCAAGGTGGCCCGGGGCGGCCGATACCTGACGGTGGACCTGGCCGAGCAGATTGCCGTCCATCTCGGCAGCGGTGCCGAGCACCCGCACGACCGGTTGTCCGACCGCGAGTACCAGGTCTTCGTCCGGATCGTCACTGGCCGGCCGCTCACGGACATCGCCGCCGAGCTCGACTTGAGCGTGAAGACGGTATCCACCCACCGCACGCGGCTGCTCGAGAAGATGGGGATGCGCAGCAATGCCGAGCTGGTCCAGTACGCCGTACATCACGATCTCCTGCCGTAGAAAAGCGGTAGTTCGCGGTCGAGTCCTACACGCGGTCAGCGTCTTCCGACAGCGGATTCGGTCTTCTCCGATACCGGCCGCCGGGCACCCACGCTAGAGTCGCGCGGCGACCATGACCGTTCGTCGCGGTGCAGGGAGGACGCATGAGCCGGCTCGACCAGTTGGATGTCAAGGCGCTCAACCCGGTCCTGAACGATCTCAAGAAGAAGACGGAGGGTTGCCGGACCATGGAGGAGACGGCGCAGGTCACGACGCGCCTTCTCTTCGAGGCGTTCAAGGACGAGATCGTCCTGGCGCGCATGTTTGCCACCGTCCCGTATGGCGAGCTGCCCGCTGCCAACCAGGCGTTCGTGGCCAAGCTCGCGAAGGCTCAGAACATCACCACGCTGGTCAAAGATGAAACGGCAATCCTGTCGCTGGTGGGCACGAGTGGTCGGCAGCCGGCCTGGAACGATCGCCGGAGATCGGACGGGCACGTCGGCATCCCGCTCGCTTCAGCCGACTTCATCGACAGGATCCCGATGGTGTCGCGGCTGCTCAACGAGGTCGGCCTCGGGCTCGACTGGATCTCGAAGGGCGACACGAACATCGTGGTCCGTGCCAGCGGGCGCATTTCCGGCGTGTTCTACGTACCGGACGCCGCGACGGCCGTCGACCACAAGGGCCGGAAGGTCATCTCCGCCCAGGATTTCGTGCAAGCCCACCGCGTCCGCAGCGTCTTCGGCGTGGCCGGCGCGTACGCGATCGGCGGGACCTTCGTCGTGCTGATCGTCTTCACCAACCAGGTGCTGGTCAAGTCCCAGGCGGAGCTGTTCGCCCCAGTGATCAACATCTTCAAGGGCAACACCGGGCTGCTCGCCAGCAGCGGTGCCGTCTTTTCGCATTGACCCTGGCCCGAGAGCGCCGGCTTATCGGCGCCCCGAGGCGCGCCTCCGCAAGGCGGACCGGCGTGCTGAACGGCGGGCGTCTGGCCCGGCCCGATGTCCTGTCAGAACGATCCCACCCCCAGAGGCGGCAAACGCCGATTGTGCCGGCTGGCGCGGCCGCCTAGCGTGTCGGTGGCACGGCGAATCGGCTCTTCGCCGCGCGAAAAGGGTCGGGATGACGGACAGGGAGAACACCTGATGCTCGATGACGACAGGACGGTGCTGCTCGTGGCTGCCGAGACCCTGCGCGAGCGGGGCCGCCAGGTGGTGTCCAGCGCGGCCGGGCGCGAGGCGATCGCAGACGGTCTCTCCCATAGGCCGGATCTGATCCTGCTCGACATACTCGCTGGGCCGACGAGAGGCCCGCAGGCGTGCCGGGTTGTCCAGAAACCGGGAGACGCGCGCTGCGTCCCAATCAATGTCATCACTGCCGCGACCAGGCCAGCCAGCGGGAGGTGGACGGCGGCGGCCGCCGCCCCTGGGTCGTCTGCCCGGAACGCGTGGCTTCGCTCTGGAGCAGGCCCGGTGTGGACCCTGCTCAGACGAGCGTACCGGGACGGCGGAGACAACAGGAGCGAGACATGAGCGCCGACCAGACCGGGAAGAGACCGACGAACGAGGACCGAGGCGACGGCTACGTGCGGAAGGTCCAGGAAGGCACCCGGCGTTTCGTCGAGGATCTGATGGAACAGAACCAGCGCCTGGAAGCGCTGTTGGTGTCGCTCGAAGCCGAGAGGCTGGGCCACCGGGAGGAGATCGCGGCGCTGAAGCGGGAGCTCTCGTCCTTCCGGCAGGAGGACGAGAAGCTGCAGGCCCAGGTGATGCAAGCCGACGAGCAGAACCGCCGTCTGGCAGAGAAGTTCCAGGAGGTGGAGCGCCAAAACTCGAACCTCGCCAACCTCTACGTGGCCAGCCACCGCATCCATGGCACCTCGAAACGTGCGGAGGTGCTGAGGGCGATCGAGGAGATCGTCATCAACCTGATCGGCTGCGAGGAGCTGGCCGTGTTCGAGCGCGAGGGGACCGAGCCCGTGCTGACGCGGATCGACGGCGTCGGCATCGACGCCAGCCGCGATCTGGCGATCCACTTCGGGACGGGAGTGATCGGACGGGCAGCGCAGACCGGAGAGCTCTACGTGAGAAACGGATCGGCGGCCAGCGGGGGAGACGCCGAGGTCACCGCCTGCATCCCGCTCCGCTTCGATGGTCTGGTGACCGGCGCGATCGTCGTCTATCGCCTGCTACCCCACAAGCCAGGGCTGGAGGAGGTCGACTTCGCCCTCTTCGACCTGCTCGCGATGCACGCGGCGACCGCCCTGCGCTTCACGGCGCTGGAGGGCGAGGCGAGAAGACCGGCGACCGTCAGTGATGAGAGGCCCTGAGCCATGGCTTCTACGGGAGGAACGATGAGCGCCGGCACACGGAAGCTCATTCTGGTCGTGGACGACACCGAGACGGTCCTCATCTTCACCAAGATGATGCTGGCCGGGCAGGCGGCGGAAGTGGTGGTGGCCCGCAACGGGAGGGAAGCCCTCAAGCGGGTCGAGGAGCAGGCGCCCGACCTCATCCTGATGGACATCATGATGCCGGAGATGGACGGGGTGGAGACCTGCCGTCGGCTCAAGGCCGATCCGCGCACCGGCGGCATCCCGGTGGTGATGGTGACCACCAAGGGCAACCCCGAGAAGGTGGAGGAGGCCTTCGCAGCGGGCTGCGACGACTACCTGACCAAGCCTTTCGGCAAGCTCGACCTCATGGCGAAGATCCGCCGCTACATGCACTGAGGGGGCTGCGGAGCCTGCCATGAGCCAGCTCGACGCCGTGCTCCAGCTGTTCTGCCAGGAGGGCAGCGAGAAGCTCGAGGCCCTCGACGAGGTGCTGCTGCGGATCGAGACAGCGCCGGAGAGCCGGGACCTGCTGGACCACGCGCTGCGGGTCGCACACAACTTCAAGGGCGCCGCCGGCACCGCCGGGCTGGAGCGGGCGGCGGCTCTGGCCCACGAGCTCGAGGACGTCCTGCAGGCGCTCCGCTCCGGCCAGATGGCGCCAGCGCCCGAGGTCTTCGACGCGTTGTTCGCCGCGGTCAAGGCGCTGCGCAGCGACGTGGCGCTGGTGGCGAGCGGCCAGCCCGAAGCCGAGGAGATAGAGGCGGTCGCCGAGGCGCTGTCGTTGTGGGTGCCCGGCGACGCGAAGCGCACTCAGCACGGCAACGGCAGCGAGCCTGCGCTCGGCGAGTACGACCTCATCAAGATCCGGGCGCTCCGGCGCCGCGGACTCAAGATCCTCCGCTTCGAGCTGGCGCTCGACGAGGGCGAGGCGGACCCGGCCACCTGGGCCTCCGCCATCCTGGGCTCCCTCGGAACGCACACGCAGCTGGTGGCGACCTTCCCGCCCGAGGGCGAGCTGCAGCGGCTGGCGGAGACTCGGTGCTTCACCGTGGTGGTGGGCTGCGAGGACGCACGGTCCGTCAGCGCGTGCGTCGCCAGGGCCCTGGGCTCGGGGCGTCTCGTCTCCTGCACGGAGCTGTCGGGCACCAGCCAGCTCAAGCGCGCGGAAGCCGCGGGCGGCGAGCGGCCGCTTTCGGGCAACGTGCTGAAGGTGAACGTCGAGCGCGTCGACGCCCTGGTCGACATGATCGGCGAGCTGGTGATCGTGCAGTCGATGGTCACGAACGACCCCGAGATCGCCGGCCTCGGCGCGCGGCGGACCCGCAGCTACCTGGGCCAGCTCACCCGGATCACCCGCGAGATCCAGGACCTGGGGCTGCGCATGCGCATGGTGCCGGTCCACGGCGTGTTCCAGGCCATGGCTCGTCTGGCCCGGGACCTGGCGCGCAAGTCGGACAAGCTGGTGCGAGTGGATCTGGCCGGTGGCGGCACCGAGATGGACCGCAGCATGGTCGAGCGCATCCACGACCCCCTGCTGCACCTGGTGCGCAACGCGGTCGACCACGGCCTGGAGGCGGTGCAGGAGAGACGGAGGCTGGGAAAGTCGGACGAAGGCCAGCTGAGGCTCTCGGCGCAGCACCAGGGAGGCAGCGTGGTCATCGAGCTGTCCGACGACGGCCGCGGGCTCGACCGCGCCGCCATCGCCAGCCGCGCCCGGGCGAGCGGTCTGTGGCGGGAGGGGACCCTCGGAGCGGATGCCCTCGGCGTGATCTTCGAGCCTGGCTTTACGACCAGCGAGACGGTTACGGAGGTGTCCGGCCGTGGCGTCGGGCTCGACGTCGTCCGGCGCGCCGTCGAGGCCATGCGCGGCCAGGTCACCGTCTCCTCCGAGCCAGGGACGGGCACCTGTTTCCGCATGATCCTGCCGCTCACGCTGGCGATCATCGAGGGCATGCTGGTCCGGTGCGGACACGAGTGCTACGTCATCCCCACGCTCGCGGTGGTCCAGTCCCTGCGGCCCCGGCCCGGCATGCTGCTCTCGATGGCGAACCGCCACGAGCTGCTGAACGTCCGGGGCGAGCTGATTCCGCTGCTGCGGTTGGGGCGGGTGTTCGACGTGGACGGCGCCGAGAAAGACCCCGGCAACGCCCTGGTGGTCGTCATCGAGAACCTGGGCCGTAAGGTCGGCCTGATGGTGGACGAGGTGATGGCGCAGCAGCAGGTGGTGATCAAGAGCATCGGCGACGGCATCGGCGAGGCGCGGCTGCTCTCGGGCGCGGCCATACTGCCGAACGGCAACGTCGCGCTCATCGTGAACGTCGACGAGATCTGCAGTGCCGTCCGGGCGGCATCGCCCCAGAGCGCGACCGCACCGATTTCGACGGCAGCGGAGCTTGCCGCCGACAGCATGGCAGTGGGGGTGTGACATGAACTCGACGCAGAGCGGCCCCGAACACTCCGCCGCGGCCCCGCCACCGCCGGAGGCGCAACTCGCCGGAAAGTACATGACCTTCAGGCTGGCGAACGAGACCTACGGCGTCGCCATCCTGAAAGTGCGCGAGCTGATCCGGCTGATGGAGATCACCCGGGTGCCGGGCACGCGCTCCTTCATCAGGGGAGTGATCAACCTGCGGGGCAAGGTGATCCCGGTGGTCGACCTGCGCATGAAGTTCGGGATGGAGCGGCTGCAGGCGACCGATCAGACGGTGATCATCGTGGTGCAGTACCGCTTCCACGACCAGGAGCTGACCATGGGCACGCTGGTCGACGAGGTCCTGGAGGTGCTGGACATCCGCGCCGAGAACATCGAGCCCCCGCCGAACTTCGGAACGGGGGCGATCGACACCGACTTCATCCTCGGGGTGGGCAAGGCGGACAGACGCGTCATCTTCCTGCTGGATATCGACAAGGTGCTCTCGTCCGAGGAGCACCGCGAACTGCGGGAGGCGGCGGCGGAGCAGCGGCAACAGCAGCCGGTCGGCGAGGAGGCGAGCCATGAGCACGCGAACGCCTGAGCGGCTGGCAGAGCAGCGGGAGGGCAAGGTGATGGCGCGAGCGGAGCAGATGGCGAAGACGGACGGGAACGGACGCAGAAGGGCCCCAAACGGGAGCACCGGCCACCTGCTGGCGCTGCCCACACCCGCGCTGGCGGTGGACGAGAAGGGGACCGTCACCCTGTGGAACACCGCGCTCGAGTCGCTGACCGGGACTGCGAGCGAGGAGGCTGTCGGCAGGAAGGCCTGGTCGCTCTTCTCGACCACGCGCAAGCTCACGCCCGTGGAGCAGACGCTCCGCAGCGAGGAGCTGGAGGTGGACGAGGCGTTCGCTCTGCGAACGAGGTACGGCACACCGTGCACCGTCCGCTTCGCGGCCTGCCCGCTCCTCGACAGCCACGGAGAGGCACGCGGCGCGGTGGCGACCCTGACCGAACAAAGCGGTCGGACGCGGCTGGAGGCCGAACTCGCGCGCGTGAAGTGCGAGCTCGACGCGCGGACGAGGAGCCTCGGTTGCATCGAGACCGTGTTCGCGCTGCTGGAGCTCGCGGGCGCCTCACGCGAGGAAACGTTGACGAAGCTCGTCGAGGTCCTGCCGGCTGCCTTTCTCCGCGCCGGCATGGCGACGACACGAATCGTCCTCGACGGTCAGACTTGGGCCACCCGCGATTTCCGCGAGACCCCCTGCTCGCTGCGGGCGGCCATTCCAGCCGAGGACGGCTCCTCTGTCGGCTTCATCGAGACCGTGTACCTGCACGAGGCGCCTCCAGGCGATGAAGGACCGTTCCTGGCCGAGGAGACGAAGCTGCTCGAGCACGTCGCCGCCCGCCTGGGCGACTACCACCGGCGGTTGGGAAGGTACGAGCGTGCCGGGCAGAGGCTGGCGCTGCTCGAGGGCACGACGGACATCGTGGCCATCAGTGACCCGGACGGACGGCTCCTCTACCTGAACGCCGCGGCGCGCAAGCTCTTCAACCTGGGCCCGCAGGACGCGATCACGTTCAAGACCCATGACATGCACACGCCCGAGGCGACCCGCATCCTGTTGGAAATCGGCGTGCCGGCCGCGCAGCGGGACGGCTTCTGGACCGGCGAGACGGCATACCTGCTCCCCGGCGGGCAGGTGTTGCCGGTGTCGCAGACGATCGCGGTCCACAAGACGAACGCTGGCATGTTCATCTCGTCGATCGCGCGGGACATCAGCAACGACGTCGACGCGCGTGCCGAGATCGCGAGGCTCGTGGCCGCTGCCCGAGAGGGCCGGCTGGCCGAACGCGGCGCGGTCGAGCGGTTCGCCGCCTCGCACCAGCCTCTGATCAGTGGCATCAACCAGATGCTCGACGCGGTTGTCGGCCCTCTCAAGGCGACCGCCGCCTACGTCGAGCGCATCGCCAAGGGCGAGCTGCCGCCGAAGATCACCGAGACCTACCAGGGTGACTTCGAGGGCGTCAAGGTCAGTCTCAACGATTGCGTCGACCGTCTCGGCCGATTCGTGAGCGACATGCGCTCGGTCTATGACCAACAGAAGGCCGGCGATTTCGAGGCGCAGATCGACGTCACCCCGTACCCTGGGCTGTATGCAGAGCTGGCGCGGGGGATGAACGAGGCGGTGGGGCTGCACGTCCACAACATCCTGAGCATCCTGGGAATCCTGGGCTCTTACGCCGAGGGCGATTTCGGACCCGTGCTGCAGAAGCTGCCCGGCAAGCAGGTGCTCGCCAACGAAAAGTTGGACCTCCTGCGGCGCAACCTGCTGACGCTGATCGAGGAGGCGGAGAACCTCACCAAAGCGGCGATCGCCGGGAAGCTCTCGACGCGGGCGGACGTGTCCAAGGTGGGCGGGGACTTCCAGAAGATCCTGGGCGGCGTGAACGCGACCCTCGACGCGGTCATCGCCCCGCTGAGCGTCACCGCTTCGTACGTGGACCGTATCAGCAAGGGCGACATCCCCGAGAAGATCACCGTGACCTACAGCGGCGACTTCGAGTCGATCAGGAACAACCTGAACCAGGCGATCGACATCATGTCCGGGCTGTCGGCGCAGACCAACGGCCTGGTGGAGGCGATGCGCGAGGGCCGGCTCGATCAGCGCGCCGACGCGAACGCGTTCGCCGGCGGCTGGGGGAAGCTGGTGGCGGCCATGAACGAGATGCTCGAGATCCTGCATGACGCCATGGTGCAGGTGGCTGACGCCACGGACCAGGTCTCCTCGGCGGCCAACCAGATCGCATCCGGCAGTCAGGCGATCGCCCAGTCAGCGTCCGAGCAGGCCAGCTCCCTCGAGGAGACGTCCTCCAACCTCGAGGAGATGTCGGGAATGACCAAGCAGAACGCCGACCACGCCAAGCAGGCCGACGGGCTGGCCCAGGGCATGCGCACGGCGGCCAACAAGGGCAGCGAGGGCATGACCCGGATGACCGACGCCATGGGCCGCATCCGCACGGCGGCCGAAGGCACGGCGCAGATCATCCGCGACATCAACGAGATCTCGTTCCAGACCAACCTGCTGGCGCTCAACGCGGCGGTCGAGGCCGCCCGCGCCGGCGACGCGGGACGCGGCTTCGCGGTGGTGGCGGAGGAGGTTCGCAACCTGGCCCAGCGCTCGAAGGAGGCCGCCAAGAAAACGGAGGACCTCATCCGCGACTCGGTTCGACTCACCGAAGGCGGCGAGACGATCACCCACGACGTCAACGGCATCTTGCGCGAGATCGTGGAATCGGTCGGGCGCGTGACCGGCACGGTGAGCGAGATCGCGGCCGCCAGCCAGGAGCAGGCGCGCGGGATCGACCAGGTGAATGCTGCGGTCAGCCAGATGAACAACGTGACCCAGCAGAACGTCGCGAACGCCGAGGAGTCGTCGAGCGCGGCCGAGGAGCTGGCCAGCCAGGCCGAGGAGCTGGCCGCCATGGTCGGCCGCTTCAAGCTGAACCGGGAAGTGCGACAGGCGCCGGCTCCGGTACGGCGGGCAGCGAAGCCCGCGCCGATGCATCACCCGCAGCCCGCGCGGCCGGCGGCGAGCGACAAGGTCGCGCTCTCCGAGTTCTGAGCCCTCAGGGAGGGTGGCGGAGCTGGCCCCGCTCCGCCGCCCTCCCGATCCCTGCCCCCTGTGGTGCTCGCCCAAGGCACGTTGCGCATGGAACGGGAGGTGTTCCGGAGGTTCTGTCACCTCGTTCACCAGCACGCGGGAATCCGGCTGAAGGACGGGAAGGAGGCGCTGGTCTGCGCCCGCTTGAACAAGAGGATGCGGGCGCTCGGGCTGACGCGGTTCCGCGACTACCTGAACCTGCTCGAACAGGACGCGAGCGGAAGCGAGGTCGTGCAGTTCCTGGATCTGATGTCGACCAACTACACGACCTTCTTCCGCGAGCGCGAGCACTACGACGTCCTGGCCGGGGCCGTTCGCCAGTGGCGTGTGGCGGGGCAGCGGCGGTTCCGCGTCTGGTCGGCAGCATGCGCCACGGGAGAGGAGCCCTACTCCATTGCCATGACCATGGCCCAGGTCTGCGACGATCCCTCGCTCGACTGGCGCATCCTGGCGACCGACATCTCCACCCGCGCGCTCAGGCAAGCGCGCCGCGGCCGCTATCACGCTCGCGCCATGCGCAGCGTGAGCCGGCAGGAGCGGCTGAGGTACTTCCTGGCGGACAAGGAGAGCGATCAGCCCTGCTGGTCGATCCGCCCGGAGATCGCTGCCCGGGTGGCCTTCGCCAGGTTGAACCTCGCCATTACGCCCTTCCCGATGCGCGGCCCCTTCGACGTGATCTTCTGCCGCAACGTGATGATCTACCTCGACCACGAGGTCCGGCGCGCGCTGGTGTCTGCCCTGGAGACCCTGCTCCGTCCCGGCGGGCTGCTGATGGTCGGCCACGCCGAGTCGCTGGCCGGTCTGACCTCCAGGCTCGGGATGGTCCACCCCTCGACGTACCGGCACTGACCGTGGCACCTCTCCACCACATCGCCGAGGGATGCCTCCATGCCGGAGAAGGCCCGCTCGAGATCCGGACGATCGTCTCCGGGGGTTTCGTGGTCGCCCTCGAGCACGATGGGTTCGGTGCCATGCTGCACGTCACGCGACGGCCCGCCGCCCAGGCCGCCGACGACGCGGCGGACGAGTCCTGGTTCGCGCCTTCGATCGCACGGCTGCTCGAGGCCTGGTGGCGGCTACGCCCGGCGGGACAAAGCGCCCTGGCGGAAATCGTCGGCGGTGCGGACGTGCTCGGGCTGCTCAACCCGCGCCTGCGCGAGCGCCTAGCAGCCCAGCGAGCCACCGCCATCGCGGCGCGGCTGCGGGGCGACAGCATCCTCGTCCGGCGCTGGCTGGTTGGCGGCACAGAAGCCCGGCAGGTCACGCTGGCGCTGCCGGAAGGCCGGGTCGAGGTCACCACCGCCGGCGGCCGCTCGGTGGCGGGAGCGCTGACAACCACCGGCGGGAGATTCGAGCCTCGTGCAGCGCTCGGGTGCCAGGAGTCGGCCGGTGCGGAGGAGCGCCTGACCACGACCGTCAACATGGGCTGCATGCACGTCGATCGCGCGCCACATCGGCTGCTGGCAGTGCTCGGCTCCTGCGTCGGGGTGGCGCTCTTCGACCCGGGGACCCGCGTCGGCGGGCTCGCCCACGTGGTGCTGCCGCATCACCCAGGAACCGGCAACTCGCACGCCAAGTACGCCGACACGGCCGTGCCTGCCTTGCTCGAATCCCTCAAACGCGCCGGGGCCCGCCGGGACGAGGTGCGCGCCAAGATCGCTGGTGGAGCCAACGCGCTCTTCGCCCGCTGCGGTGACGGGCTGGGGCGCGTCGCTGAGGCCAACGTCGCGGAGACCCGGTTGGCGCTCGCCAGGGCCTCGGTTCCTCTCGTAGCGGAGGACGTCGGCGGCAGAGCCGGGCGCCGCGTCCTCGTCGACCTCAGCGACTTCCGAGTCCAGGTCAGCCTGCTCGCTGCGCGCGAGGAGGGCTAGTGGCCACTCGGCCGGCGCGCGTCCTGGTCGTCGACGACTCGGCGGTGGTGCGCGAGTCCCTCCGGGCCGAGCTGCTCACCCGCGAGGGGATCGGGGCAGTCGAGACTGCGGCCGACGGAGCGACGGCTCTCCGCAAGGTCGAGCGCTTCGACCCCGACGTGGTCACCATGGACGTCGAGATGCCCGGTCTCGACGGCCTGGCGACGCTTCGACGTCTGATGGCGCAGGCTCCGCGGCCGGTGATCATGCTCAGTGCGCACACCACCGCGGGTGCCGCCCGCACCATCCGCGCGCTGGAGATCGGAGCTGTCGACTTCATCGAGAAGCCGACCGCCCAGAGCGGACACGACCTCCGGGTGGTGGTCTCCGACCTCTGCTCCAAGATCCACGTACTGTGTGGACGCTGGCGAGGACGGCGTCCCCGGGCTGGGGCGCGCCTCTCCGCACCCGCCCTGCCCCAAGGCCGCCTCCCCGAGGGCGGTGCGGCTCAGACAGTGGTGGCCATTGGCGCTTCGACGGGAGGTACCGAGGCGATCCGCGAGGTCCTGGAGGAATTACCCCGCGACCTCCCAGCCGGCATCCTCGTCGTCCAGCACATGCCTGCCGGATTCACGCTCGCCTTCGCCAACAGGCTCGACCAGCTGTGCGCTCTGGAGGTGAAGGAAGCGCGCCATCGTGACGTCATTCGTCCCGGACGAGTGCTCGTGGCGGCGGGAGACCACCACCTGCTGGTGCGTCGAGACGGGAACACGCCCTTCGTGGAGCTCAGCCGCAAGCCGCGGGTCAACGGTCATCGGCCTTCGGTGGATGTGACCATGCACGCCGCGGCAGACGTGTTTGGCTCGCGGACGGTCGGTGTGCTGTTGACCGGGATGGGGAAGGACGGAGCCGGCGGTATGCAGCGGATCCAGGAGGCCGGTGGCAGGACCATGGCGCAAGACGAGGAGTCCTCGGTGGTCTTCGGGATGCCGAAGGCAGCGATCGACCTGGGCGTTGTCGACGAGATCCAGAGTCTTGCGGCGATCGGTTCCTCGGTGTGCCGGGCGGTCAGAGGGCTGGAGGATGAAGGGCGGTCGGCGTGGCGCACCCGCGCCGAGGAGGCCACGGATGGCTGAACGGAGACAGGCGGTGAGTGTCGATGACAGAAGCGACTTCAGAGTGCTGGACGACAGCGTCCTTCCCGGGCGTGACCGCTCCTCCGACGGGGCATGACGGTCAAGAAGGAATGGGCGCGCCAGGTCGATCGAGCGGACCGGGTGACCGCGGCGCCGCGGCGGCAGAGGATCCGTTTCCGTACCGGCTGCAGGACCTCGTCGACCTCCCGAAGCTGCAGCTGATGCTGGACGCCTTCTACCGTGCGTCGGGGATTCCGCTCGCACTGACCGACCTGGACGGGACCGTCCTGACCGCCTCAGGTTGGCAGGACGCATGCGTGGAGTTCCATGGCAGCTGCGTGCGCAGGGAGCCGCGGACCCTGGCGAGCGGTGACGGAGTCCGGCGTCACCTGCTGAAGGAAACCTCGCAGGTCGTGTACCGGTGCGGCAACGGGCTGGTCGACACGGTGACGCCGATCATCATCAACGGCTGCCACGTCGCCAACGCCTTCACCGGCCAGCTCTTCTTCGGCACGCCGGACCTCAAGTCGTTCCGGCGACAGGCGATCCGGCTCGGCGTCGAGCCGGAGCGGTACCTCGAAGCCATCGCCAGGGTGCCGGTCGTCACCACCGAGAGGCTCAGGACCCACCTGGCGCTCGTGGCTCTCTTTGCCGAATTGCTCGCGGAGATCGGACGCCGTCGGCTCGAAGGGCACGAAGCACTCCGCCAGGCAGGCAAGATGGAGGTGCTCGGACGTCTGGCGGGCGGGGTTGCACACGACTTCAACAACGTGTTGATGGGCATCATGGCCTACGCCGGGCTGCTGAATGCCCAGCTCCCTTCGGAGCCTCGCCTGCAGCAGCACGTACAGCGCATTCTGGGTCTGTCGGAGAGGGCGGCCGGACTCACGCACAGCCTGCTCGCATTCGGCCGCCCGCACGCCTACCAGCTGCAGGTGATCGACCTCAACGTGGTCGTCCAGACCCTCCACACCCTGCTGTCCCGAATCATCGGCGAGGACATCGACTTTCAGGTGTCCCCGGCTGCCACGCCCCTCCTCGTGCTCGCCGACCGAGGGCAGCTGGACCAGATCTTCGGCAATCTCGTGGCCAACGCGCGCGATGCGATGCCGGGCGGTGGCCGGCTACGCATCAGGACCGCGGCCGTGTCCTTCGCCAGCGACTCCCCAGAGGCGCAGGTCATGAAGGCCACCGACTACGGCGAGATCACCGTCGAAGACACGGGTGTGGGAATGACGCCCACGGTCAAGCAACGGCTCTTCGAGCCGTTCTTCACCACGAAAGGGGTCGGCAAGGGCAACGGCCTCGGCCTGTCGACGGCGTACGGTGCCGTCAGGCAGCTCGGCGGGTCCATCCGCGTGCGCAGCGAGGAGGGCCGCGGGTCCACGTTCACGGTCCTCCTGCCACTGAGCCGAACAGAACCCCGACCGGCACCGAGGCGGGCGGGATTGCCTGGCCGGGGTACCGAGACCCTTCTTGTGGCCGAGGACTCCTCAGACGTCCGGAGAGTCACTCGACGGCTGCTCGAGGATTACGGCTACAGGGTCATTGAGGCTGACGACGGCGAGCAGGCGGTGGCGCTCTTCCGTGTCCATGCGGATGAGGTGGCCCTGGTGCTCCTCGACGTGGTCATGCCTGGGCGGAGCGGACAGCAGGTCTACGAGGCGATCAAGGCTCTTCGTCCGCAGGCGAAGGTCCTCTTCACCAGCGGCTACACCGAGGACCTGCTCACGCTGCGAGCCATCGGAGACCAGCCGGTTCCCTTCCTGCAGAAGCCGTACACGCCGTTCGACCTCTTCTGGAAGGTGCGGGAGGTTCTCGATGCCTGAGAACCTCTGGATACGCAAACCGGCGTGCCCTTGCTGTGACCTGCGGGACTCGCGGCTCTCGCGAAGGCGCCCGCCGTTGGCGGTGAGGCTCCTCGGGTTCAGGAGCTTCCGATGCCTGAACTGCGGGTGCCGCTTCTGGGCATGGCGACCGTGGCCAAGACAGGCGGGTTCCGCGAGGACATGAGCGAGCTGCCGCCGGCACACGCCGGCGGCGCTGCATCGCGCGCTCACGCGGTACGCGGCAACTCGGCGATCCGGTCCGTCGGCCGGCTGACAGCGAGGCCAGGACGCCAGAGGAGGCGAGAGGCCAGGAGCAGGGCCAAAGCAACGACCGGCGCGGCGATGTGAGCCACCGGGTCTCCGCTGACGGCGTGCGAGACCGCGGCCGACACGGTCGTGATCGCGAAGCCCGCATAGGCCCATTCCCGCAGCACCCGGGGCACTCGCGGGGCGACCAGCGCGAGCACGCCGAGTACCTTGGCGGTTCCGAGCAGGATCCGGAAGTAGTCGGGATAGCCGAGGTGGCGGAAGGCCGCCACCATCTGCGGAGCACCCGTGAGATACGCGAACGCCGAAACGAGCATCATCGCCGAGAAGAGTCCCGTCACCACCAGGTAACCGACCTTCGTTCTCATCTTCCTTCCCTCCGTCCGACGATTGACTGGAACGACGAAGTTACATTTGCCTCCCAAACGGGGTCTACCCCGGCGCTCACCTGGCACGCCGTGCCCGCCGTCCGCCCTGCGCGAGTGGCGCGCCCACCATGTCGGCGATCGTGACTTCGGCGAGGGCCGCTTCGAGCGCGGCCTCGGCGCGGCCAAAGACGCCCGCGAGGTAGGCGGCCACAGGCGGTCCGATGGGGCAGTCGGGGTTGGGGCCGGAGGGGTGGCGTCCGAACATCTCCACACCGTCTTCGACGGCGCGGTAGGCCTCTTGGAGAGTGATGTCTTCCGGCCGACGCGCCAGGGTCTCCCCGCCGTGCGCACCGCGCCGGGAAACGACGAGGCCGGCCCGAACCAGCTCCCTGATGAGCCGACGGACCACGACGGGGTTCGTCTGGATGCTCGCCGCCATTTGCCCGGACGTCACCGGCCCGCGGCCCTCCCGATGCGCGTGAGCCAACATCGCGAGCACGTGCGCGGCCATGGTGAAGCGGCAGTTCATCTCGACCCGATTTGTAACTGCAAATGATACAACACGGCGAGGCGAGGACCAGGCCACCACTTCAGCGCGTGAGCCGTCGAGCTTCAACCCTCCGCGGGTGGACGGTGATACGGTAGTCGCGTGCCCTCCGCCGTGATGCCCTCGAGTTCGCGGGGGCTTCGGCGGGAGTGCCACCCCGACACGTGAGATGCGTATGGTCCTCGCGATCGAAGGACTATCGAAGGCAATCATCGGCGGCGTGTGCGTGGCGGTGTCAGGGGTCGGGCCGGCATGGGCGCACGCCTCCTCCGGCGAGCCTCAGACCTACATGAGGAAGGTCGGCTTCACGGCCGCCGAAGTGGCGACGATGGAGTCGGGCAAGCCCGTGACGCGGATCGTCCCGCAACAGGACGACAACGACGCCTCCGTCCTCGGTGTCATCCGCATCGCGGCACCGGTCGCGGCGCTCGTAGAGGGCATCCGCAGGATCGAAACCTTTCGCAAGGGCGGTCCGACACTGCAGATCGGCCGGTTCGGCACCACCCCGGACGTGAGCGACCTGGAGCCGCTGGTGATCGACGATTCAGAGCTCGAGGACCTTCGCAGGTGCAAGGTCGGCGACTGCGAGATTCGGATCGGCACCGCCGCGATGGACCTGGCCCGGAAGGTCGACTGGAACGCCCCGGACGCCCATAGCCGCGCCTCGCAGCTCATCAAGGAGTCGATGGCCCGGCTTGTCAAGGGCTACCTGGAGCACGGGTCGACGGGCATGGCTGTCTACAACGACCACGACCTGCCGGAGAGCGTGTCCGCCGACTGGGAGAAGATCCTGAGGAACAGCCCGGACCTGATGGAGTACGACCCGGAATTCTGGAGATACCTGCTCGCCTTCCCCAAGGCGACCCTGCCCGGGGTCGAGAGCTTCGTCTACTGGAGCAAGGACAGGATCCGCAAGCCCGTGGTGAGCATCGTCCACGCGTGCATTCAGAGGGTCGAGAAGGCGGGGAGCACCGACTACTTCATCGCCCTGAAGCACATCTACGACAGCCACTACTACATGGCGAACGCCGAGTTCCTCACCCTCGTTCCTGACCGCGACACGAGGACGGGCTTCTTCTTGGTCCACAGCCTGCGGGCCAGGATCGATCCGCCCCGGAAGCTACGCGGCATGTTGCTGGGAAAGATCAAGGGGGCGATGCGGGACGAGCTGGTGGAGCTCCTGCAGGGGACGAAGGACCGCCTCGAGGGGAGGGCGGCGGGGAGCGGGAGCTGAAGCGGGCCGCCAAGGAGGAGGCCCGTGCGACCGGCGGAGGGAGGCGCCCCTCGCGGGCGTCTGAGCGATTGCCCCGCGCCGCCGCCGAACGGTACAGCCCGACGGCAGCGAGCCTGCTGGCTCCTCCTGAGGAATGAGTTGTCAAGACGACACTTTCCCCGAACCCGCGGTCGGGCAGCGGGCGACTCGTGGCTCTCTGAGGCGCTCGCTCGGGCGAAGCGCCGGCACGCGCGATCGCACCGGTGGTGGCAGCACGCGGGGTGACGCGCGGGAGGCAGCGGACACGCTTGGACCTGAAGCCAGACGCGGCACGAATGGCTGATGAAAGAAGAGTAGGCGAGGAGCCGCCCGAAGAGTCGATGGTGCGAGTGGTCGACTCCCACTGCCACCTCGACCTGCCCGACTTCGACGCCGACCGCGCCGAGGTGGTGGCGCGGGCGAAGGCGGCCGGAGTCGTGGAGATGCTGGTGGTCGGCGGGGTGGATGAGCACGCCGGCCATCGCCGGGCGGTCGAGGTCGCCGCCCGCTACCGCCTGCCGGCGAGCGCCGGGGTCCACCCGCACGAGGCGAGGCTGGCGGACGAGCGGGTGTACGACGAGCTGCTCGGGCTGGCTCGGGAGCGCCGCATCGTCGCCATCGGCGAGATCGGCCTGGATTTCCACTACGACCACTCGCCGCGACCGGCGCAGCGGGAGGCCTTCCGCCGGCAGCTGCGGCTGGCCCGCGACGTCGGCCTGCCCGTGATCATCCACACCCGCGAGGCGGACGAGGAGTCGGCGGAGATCCTCGAGCAGGAGAAGGCCGGGGAGGCGGGCGGCGTCGTCCACTGCTTCACCGGCGGGCTCGAGCTGGCCCGGCGGGCGCTGGAGCTGGGGCTGCACCTCTCCTTCTCCGGGATCGTCACCTTCCCGCGGTCGGCGACCATCCAGCAGGTGGCCCGGGACTGCCCGGCGGAACGGCTGCTGGTGGAGACCGACGCTCCGTTCCTGGCGCCGCCGCCGCACCGGGGCCGGCGCAACGAGCCGGCGTTCGTGGTCGAGGTGGCGCGCAAGCTGGCCGAGCTACGCGGGACCGCCCTGGGCGCCGTGTCGGCCGCCGCCGAGGCCAACTACCGGCGCCTGTTTCGCCGCCCGCGGTAGTTGACTGTCCGTCGACCATCCTGTAATTTCTGTAACAACAGAAATGGACGACAAGGCGCTCTCGCCGGCGCGCCGGCGCTTCGTGCTCCACTGGGGCGAGATGGGCACACGGTGGGGCATCAACCGGACCGTGGCCCAGGTGCACGCCCTGCTCTTCGTCTCCGAGCGCCCGCTCCACGCAGAGGAGATCTGCGAGACGTTGTCGGTCGCCCGCTCGAACGTCAGCGTGGCCCTGCGGGAGCTGCAGAGCTGGGGGCTCGTCCGAGTGGCCCACGAGCTCGGCGACCGACGCGACTACTTCGAGGCGCTCACCGACGTCTGGCAGATGTTCCAGATCATCCTGGAGGGTCGGCGCCGGCGGGAGGTCGACCCCACGGTGGCGGTGCTGCGCGAGTGCCTCTGTGAGTCCGGTCCGGGCGACGACCCGCTGGCGCGGGAGCGGCTGCGCGAGCTGCTGGGGTTCTTCGAGCTCGCGCTGAGCTGGTTCGACCAGGTGCGGGGCATGCCGCGGCAGACGCTCACGCGCTTCGCCCGCATGGGCAGCCGGGTGGCGAAGCTGCTGGAGGCGCCGCGATGAGCGCGCACGCTCCAGGTTTGACAAGTACCTGCGAATCCGTCAGTTTAGCCGGGACGTCTGCGACGTCCCCCGAGATCCAAGCGCGATAAGGAATGGCTGAGAGCTCGTTCGACATCGTCAGCAGCGTCGACCTCCAGGAGGTCAAGAACGCGATCGCGCAGGCGATGAAGGAAGTGCAGACGCGCTTCGACCTCAAGGACACCGGCTCTTCCGTCGAGCTGGCCGGCGAGGAGCTGCTGCTGACCTCCAAGGACGAGTTCAAGCTGAAAGCGGTGCGGGACGTGCTGGAGGGCCGGCTGGTCAAGCGCGGCGTGCCGCTCAAGGCGCTGACCTTAGGCGAGCCGGAGAAGGCGCTGGGCGGGACGGCGCGGCAGAGGGTCTCCCTGCAGAAGGGGATCCCCACGGACAAGGCCCGGGAGATCGTGAAGATCATCAAGGGCACCCGGCTGAAGGTGCAGGCGGCCATCCAGGGCGACCAGCTGCGCGTCAGCGGCAAGAACAAGGACGACCTGCAGGCGGTGATGCGGACGCTCCGCGGGAGCGACCTCGGCATCGACATGCAGTTCAGCAACTACAGGTAGCGACCGCGTGGCCGCCGTGAACCCCATCGGTCGGCGTGGCGTGCTCGGCCTCAAGGACATCGTCCGCCTGGTCGAGGAGGACCTGGCGAGGGTGGAGGTGGTCTTCGCCGAGCAGGTGCGCTCGGACGTGCGGCTGGTGGGCGAGATCGGCCGCTACGTGCAGGAGGGCGGCGGCAAGCGCGTGCGCCCGGCCCTGCTGCTGCTGGCCAGCCGGCTGTGCGGCTTCCGGGGGGAGCGGGCGATCGTGCTCGCCTCCACCGTCGAGTTCATCCACACCGCCTCGCTGCTGCACGACGACATCATCGACGAGGCCACCACCCGCCGCGGCCGCCGCAGCGTGAACAGCCGCTGGGGCAACGACATCACCGTCCTGGCCGGCGACTTCCTCTACACGAAGTCGATGGCCATGGCGCTGTCCCAGGACAACCTGCGCATCCTGCGCCTGCTCTCGGACGTGACCCTGCGCCTGATCGAGGGCGAGATCCTGGAGATCGAGCGCAACGGGCGCATCGAGGTGACGCCGGAGGACCACCTGGAGATCATCCGCAGGAAGACCGCGGACCTCTTCGCCGCCTGCACCCGCATCGGCGCCATCCTGGCCGAGAGCGGGGAGGCCCGCGAGAAGGCGCTCTCCCGCTACGGGCTGAGCCTGGGGCTGTGCTTCCAGATGGTCGACGACCTGCTCGACTTCACCGCCGAGGAGAAGACCCTGGGCAAGCCGGTGGCCAACGACCTGCGCGAGGGCAAGGTGACGCTGCCCATGATCTTCCTGATGCGGCGCGGCGGGCGGGCGGCGGCCGAGAAGGTGAAGGCGGTGCTGGAGGACCGGGCGTTCTCGCGGGTGACGCGCGAGGAGCTGGTGCGCATGGCCCGCGACTGCGGCGCGCTGGAGGAGGCGCGCGGCCTGGCCGAGCGCTACGCGGAAGACGCCCGGCGGGAGCTGCTCGCCTTCGAGCCCTCCGAGTACCGGGAGGCCCTGGCCGCGCTGCCCGGCTTCATCCTGGCCCGGGACCACTGAGGGCCGGCACCAGCCGATGACGCGCGCCCAGGCGGAGCAGCGGGCGGCCTGGCTGCGCGACGAGATCCGACGTCACCAGCGGCTGTACTACGTGCTGGCCGCACCCGAGATCGGCGACCAGGAGTACGACGCGCTGGAGCGCGAGCTGCGGGGGATCGAGGCCGAGTACCCCGACCTGGTCACCCCCGACAGTCCGACCCAGCGCGTCGGCGGCACCCCCTCGGACGAGTTTCCGACCTTCGTCCACCGCACGCCGATGCTCAGCCTCGACAACACCTACTCCGAGGACGAGCTGCGCGAGTTCCAGGAGCGCATCTTCCGCATCGTCGGGCCCCGCGAGATCGACTACACGGCCGAGCTGAAGATCGACGGGCTCTCCATGGCCCTGCACTACGAGGGCGGCCGGCTGGTGCGGGCGGTGACCCGCGGCAACGGCGTGCAGGGCGACGACGTCACGCCGAACGCGCGGACGATCCGTGCGATCCCGCTGCGCCTGCTCGGCGAGAGCGTCCCCGCGGAGCTCGAGGCGCGCGGCGAGGTGTACCTGCCGCGCGGTCGGTTCGAGGCGATCAACCGCGAGCGCGAGGAGGCGGAGGAGGAGCCGTTCGCCAACCCGAGGAATGCCGCCGCCGGGACGATGAAGAGCCTCGACCCGCGCGTGGTCGCCGGCCGTGGGCTCGACGCGTTCCTGTACGGGGTCGCGCACCTCCGCGGCACGCCCGAGCCGCGGGGCCAGTGGGCCGCTCTCCAGGCGCTGCAGGCGTGGGGGCTGCGCACGAACCCGGCCTCGCGCCTCTGCCATGGCCTCGACCAGGTGATGGCGTTCATCGCCGAGTGGCGCGACGCCCGCGGCCGCCTCGACTACGAGATCGACGGGGTGGTGGTGAAGGTGGACGACTTCGCCCTGCAGCGGGAGCTGGGCGTCACCTCGAAGTTCCCCCGCTGGGCGATCGCCTACAAGTACCCGGCGCTCCAGGCGGCCACCGTGCTTGAGCGCATCGAGGTCCAGGTCGGGCGCACCGGCAAGCTGACGCCCGTCGCGCAGCTGGTGCCGGTCCCGCTCGGCGGCGTCACCGTCGCTCACGCGACGCTGCACAACGAGGAGGAGATCGCCCGCAAGGACGTGCGCGAGCGCGACACCGTGCTCATCGAGCGGGGCGGCGAGGTGATCCCCAAGGTCGTGGGTGTCGTGCTCGACAGGCGGCCGCCAGACTCCCGGCCGTGGGCCCCGCCGGAGCGCTGCCCCGCCTGCCGGGAGCCGGTCGTCCGGGCGGAGGGGGAGGTGGACCGCCGCTGCCTCAACGCCTCGTGCCCGGCGCAGGTCGAGGAGCGGCTCAAGCACTTCGCCGGGCGCAGCGCGATGGACATCGAGGGGCTCGGCGACGTCGTGGTGCACGAGCTGCTCCAGCGGGGGCTGGTTCGCGACTTCGCCGACCTCTACGACCTGCGCTTCGAGGCCCTGGCGCCGCTCTTCGCGCCGAAGGCGAAGAAGGGCGAGTCGCTCGGCGCGCGCAAGCTGCTGGCCGCCATCGAGGCCAGCCGCTCGCGCGAGCTGCAGCGGCTGCTGTTCGGCCTCGGCGTCCGCTTCGTCGGCGAGCGCGCGGCGCGGCTCCTGGCCCGCCGCTTCGGCAGCCTGCAGGCGCTGGCGGCGGCCTCGGTGGAGGAGATCGACGCCATCTACGAAATCGGTCCGGCGGTGGCGCAGTCGGTCCACGACTGGTTCCGCGACCCGGCGAACGGGCGGCTGGTCGACGAGCTCCGCGCGAAGCTGCGCACCCCCGAGGAGACGGCCGCGGGGCCCTCGGCCGCGTTCCAGGGCATGCAGTTCGTGCTCACCGGCGGGCTCGAGTCGATGACCCGCGAGGAGGCGAAGGCGGCCATCGAGTCGCGCGGCGGGCGGGTCACCTCGGCGGTCTCCAAGAAGACCTCGGCGGTGGTGGCCGGGTCCGACCCCGGCTCGAAGCTCGACAAGGCCCGTGAGCTGGGGGTGCGGGTGCTGGACGAGGCGGGCTTCCGTGCCTTGCTCGCGGAGAGCTGAGGACGGGTAAACTCAGTCGATGACGCGGGCGGCGTCGCTGCTCGGAGTGGCACTCGTGGCCGCGCTGGCGGCCGCGCTCGGCTTCCAGGCCGGGGGCGGCGGCCGACTGCGGGCGCCGCAGGCGCCGCTCGACTTCGCCGGCGCCCCGCCCTCGCTGGCGGAGGTGGTGGCCCGCGTCAACCCGGCGGTGGTGCACGTGGACGTCATCGAGGACGCGCGCTCCAACGTGCACCAGGGGATCGACGACGCGCCGGCGCTGGAGGTGCCGCGGCGCGGGGAGGGCTCGGGCTTCATCTTCGACCCCGACGGCTTCATCCTCACCAACCACCACCTGGTCCCGGGCGGCGGCCGCATCCGGGTGCGCCTGGCCGACAAGCGGGAGCTGCACGCCACGCTGGTCGGCTCGGACCCCAGCACCGACATCGCGCTGCTCAAAGTGGAGGCGAAGGGCCTGCCCACGGTGAGGCTCGGCGACTCGGGACGCCTGCGGGTGGGCGACTGGGTGTGCGCCATCGGCAACCCGCTGGAGTTCGACCACACCGTCACCGTGGGGGTCGTCTCCTCGCTCGGCCGCAAGATCTTCAACCAGTCCTTCGACGAGTACATCCAGACGGACGCCGCCATCAACCCGGGCAACTCGGGCGGGCCGCTGGTGAACCTGGCGGGCGAGGCGGTCGGCATCAACGCCGCGGTCAGCAGCGAGGCCCAGGGCATCGGCTTCGCGGTGCCGATCAACGTGGCCCGCGGGGTACTGGGGGAGCTGCGCGTCCACCACCGCGTCCAGCGCGGCTGGCTCGGCATCCAGCTGCAGGAGCTGGACCCGGACCTGGCGCGGATGATCGGCCTGCGCGAGCCGCGCGGAGCGCTGATCATGGACGTGACCCAGGGGGGGGCGGCCGTCACCGCCGGCCTGCGCCGCTGGGACGTGATCACCAGCGTCTCCGGCGAGCCGATCGCCGACGGCGATGCCCTGGTTCGCACGATCGCCGGCCGCTCGCCCGGCAGCTCGGTCCAGCTCGGCCTCATCCGGGACGGCCGGGCGATCACGGTGGCGGCGAAGCTCGGCGAGCGCGGGCCCGAAGCGGACGCGGAGGAGGCAGACGACGACGCCGGCTTGGCCCCGAGCCCGCTGCCGCGCGGGGACGTGCTGGGGCTGGCGGTGGCGAACCTCTCGCCCCGCGCCCGCGGTCAGCTGCCGCGTGACCGGCTGGGGGTGGTGATCCGGGCGGTGGTGGGAGCCGACCCCGGCGCCGACGCCCTGGCCGAGGGTGACATCGTGGTCGAGATCAATCGAGTGCCCACCCCGGACCTGGCGAGCTACCGCCGGGTGGTCGCCTCGCTGCGGGCGGGCGAGCCGGCCTGGCTGTACGTGTACCGCCCGCGCCCGCGCGGCTCCTTCCTGACGCGGATCGAGGTGGAGGAGAAGAGGCCTTGAGGCCCAGGGTGCTGATCGTCGACGACGAGGACGCCGTGCGCTCGTCCCTGAAGATGATCTTCGAGTACGAGGGGTACGAGGTGCTGCAGGCGGCGAACGGCCCGGTGGGCCTGAAGATCGCCGACCAGGAGCAGCCGGACCTCGTCTTCCTCGACATCAAGATGCCGCAGATGGACGGCCTCGAGGTGCTGAAGAAGCTGAAGGAGAAGGACGCCGCGCCGCCGGTGGTCATCCTCTCCGGCCACGGCACCGTCAAGACGGCGGTGGAGGCGGTCAAGCTGGGGGCCTTCGACTTCATCGAGAAGCCGCCGGAGAGCGAGCGCATCCTGATCGCCGCCCGCAACGCTCTCGGCCAGAAGCGCCTGGTCGAGGAGAACCGCCGGCTGCGCCTGGTGTTCGACGAGCGCTACCGCATGGTCGGCCGCTCCGCCGCGCTGGAGAAGGTCTGGGACTCCGTGCGCCGGGCGGCGCCCACCAACGCCACGGTGCTGATCGTGGGCGAGAGCGGGGTGGGCAAGGAGCTGGTGGCGCGCGCCATCCACCGCAACTCGCTGCGCAAGGACGAGGCCTTCGTGCAGGTCAACTGCGCCGCCATCCCCGAGGAGCTGATCGAGAGCGAGCTGTTCGGCCACGAGAAGGGCTCCTTCACCGGCGCCACCGAGAAGCAGATCGGCAAGTTCGAGCTGGCCCACAAGGGGACCATCTTCCTCGACGAGGTGGGGGACATGAGCCTGCGCACGCAGGCGAAGGTGCTGCGCGTGCTGCAGGAGGGCGAGGTGGAGCGGATCGGCTCGCAGAAGACGATCCAGGTCGACGTGCGGGTGATCGCCGCCACCAACAAGAGCCTGGAGAGCGAGATCGAGGCCGGCCGCTTCCGCGAGGACCTCTATTTCCGGTTGTCGGTGCTCCCCATCCAGGTGCCGCCGCTGCGCGAGCGGCCGGAGGACGTGCAGCCGCTGGTCGAGCACTTCGTCCGCCAGTTCTGCGCCGACAACAACTTCCGTCCCAAGGCCATCACCCCGGCGGCGCTGGACGTCCTGAGGCGCCACCCCTGGCGCGGCAACGTGCGCGAGCTGAAGAACGCGATCGAGCGCCTGCTCATCATGGTGGAGGGCGACGAGATCCGCCCCGAGCACCTGGCCGAGGTCCTGCGCCGCCCCGGCAACGCCGCCGCCGCCGAGGACCCGGCCCAGCCCGCCGCCGCCGGGACGCTCCGCGACTTCAAGGAGGTCGCCGAGCGCGCCTTCCTGGTGCAGAAGCTGCGCGAGAACGCCTGGAACATCTCCGCCACCGCCGCCGCCATCGGCACCCCGCGCTCGAACCTCTACAAGAAGCTCGAGGCGTACGGGATCAGCCAGGAGAAGGACGGGTAGCGGTCGGACGGCCGCAAGTCTGCTCAAGGACGGACGAAGGAGCGTGTCATGAAGACGAACATCGGCATGGTGGAGCGAATCGTCCGGGTCGTGGTCGGGCTCGCCGTCCTCTCGTTGGCCTTCGTGGGGCCGCGCAGTCCCTGGGCGTACCTGGGCCTCCTGCCGCTGCTCACCGGCCTCGTCGGCTGGTGCCCGCCCTACTCCCTGCTCGGCATCTCGACCGTCAAGGCACCGAAGTAGGGGACGGGCCGGGCGAGCCGGAGAGGTTCGCCCGCCGACGTGGGGACACCGCAGTCCTCGAACGGCGACGAACCGGCGCTCCCGCAGGGGAGGGGCGCCGTCACGTCCGCGCGACCGTCGCGACCAGCATCAGAGCGCCGATGGCGCCGTACAGCCAGCGGTAGCGGCGTCGCAGCCGCCGCACGCACTCGAAGGTCAGGCCGGCACGAAGGGCCTGCCGCGACCACACGAGGTGCAGGGGGACGCCGGCGGCCACCAGCGCGAGAACGCGCGGCACCAGAGCGTAGACGGCCAGGGCCACGAGCAGGGCATCGGCGAGCGTGAACAACGCGACCCCGGCCAGGAAGGCCCGCTTCCGGCCGAAGCCGACGGCATTGGTGCGGATCCCGTTCGAGAGGTCCGCCTCGTAGTCGCGTACCTCCTGGGTCAGGTGACCGGCGGCGAACGTCAGGGCGAAGAAGGCGGAGAGAGCCAGCGATCTCCAGCCGAAGGCTGCGAACAGCAGATAGCCGAGATGGAAGTGGAGCACTCCGCCCGCCAGGTGAAGCAGTGACCCGACGACGGGGACGCCCTTCGCTGGATGCCGGTGCAGGGAATAGAGCGCGCTGAGCCCCGCGATCGCCAGGGCCAGGGCCAGGGTGCGAACGCCCAACGGGCTCATCACCAGGGCCGCCATCGCCAGCAGGCCGACGCTGAGCCAACCCATCGTTCGCGGCGGCACGCCCTCGGCCGCGAACACGCGGGGGCGGTTCGGATCCTTGAGATCGGCGTTCATCCCGGCCCAGTCGTTGAGCACGAAGACGTGGGCGACGAGGCAGCAGCTGCCGGCGGCAAAGAGCGCGAGGGTCAGGGCCTTCACCGCCGTGGGCGTGCCGAGCGCGAGGACCGCGCCCAGCAGGGGCGTGCCCTGCAGCACGAGCACCTCGTCGAAGCGGATGCAGGCGCGCGCCAGACGCACCGTGCCGGCCATGCCGCGCTCGGCGGGCGCGCTCGTGCGGACGGCGGACAACGCGCCGGCGCTCACGACTTCAAGCCCCGGCCACGGGAGGCCGGATGCCGGCGGAGGTGCTCGTGGAACAGCCGCAGCCAGAGCGCGTAGCCGAAGTCCTCCGACCAGTAGAACCGCGGCACCGAGGCGGTCAGGTCGTTGTGGTAGACGAGCGGAGGGCTCGTGCGGACGAAGGCGAGATCGTCCGCAGCCAGCCTGCCCAGGAGCGCGAGCGTCTGCTCCGGGTCGGGCGGCGTCTGGTTGCGGCCGGCGAAGCACCGCAGCAGCTTGGCGGCGGCCACCCAATCGTCCTGGCCCGGCACGGAGGTGCGCAGGCGCGCCGCAGGAAGGTCCAGCGGGCAGCCCGCCTTCTCGAGGTCGGCCTGACGCAGGATGGGAACGGTGGGCGCCATCCGGTAGTAGACCCACACGCGGTCCTCGTCGATCACCCCGGACAGCGCGCTGCAGAGGGCGCGGGACGCCGCCGGGTCCGCCTGGGCCAGCAGCAGCAGCACGTGCATCTGGATGCCCACGTCCGTGGGGTTGGGGTCGTTTCCGGGGTCCAGGCACTGATAGCGATCGCGGGGGACGAGCCAGGTCTTGTAGAGGCCCTCGGGCGAACGGTACTCGCCGAGCGTGGCGAGGGCCGAGCCGAGGAGCTCCGGCCTGGGGCCGGGGGCGACCCTCCAGACGAGGGCGGTGTCGTCCGCGTCCGGCGAGATGAGGCACCCCAGCCAGCCGATGGTGGGGCCGTCGGGGAGCCCGTGATAGCGGACTAGCCCTCCGCTCTCGATCTGGGCGCTCAGGTGGCGTCGCGCCCGGCCCACGGCGGCGTCGAGACCCGCCTCCGCGGCGACCGGACCGAGCAGGTCGACGAGCGTGGCGGTGAGGAACGTGTTCATCTCCCGGGACGGGCGCTCGAAGCGGGTGGCGGAGGTGTAGGAGGTCAGCCAGTAGCCTTCCGGGCTCTGGTGTTGCTCGAGCCGCGCCGCCGCGCGGCGGGCGACGGCCGGAAGATCGGAGGGGCACGGGCGGAGACCGGCCGTCGATCCGGAGGAGGCCGGGGCCGGCGTCTCCGCAGCCACGATGCGGCGCGTCACCACCTCCCGGGGCGCGCCGCTCGGGCAGCTTCGAGCCACCACGCGGAGCAGGTGTGGTCCCGGGGCCAGGGCTGCGGCCCGGATGGGGATCGCCCAGCCGGACGGGCTGGCCGAGCCGAGTGCGCGCACCACGTCCGGGCGCGTGAAGAAGCGCGAGGTCGAGCCGACCGTGCGACCGTCCAGCGTGACCGCGACGCTCCACGGCGACCGGCCTTCGACGAGCGTCCATCCTTCGGCCCGGAGCTCTTCGCGGGCGGGGATCTCTCCGCTCTCCGCGCGGCCCGCCAGCAGGTCGAGGTTGCCGCGGGCGTCCGTCGCGTCGCAGCGGTACCCGGGGGCCCAGAGAACCGTCGGCGCCGGAGGGTGGCGCAGCTCCATGAGGAAGGGCGCGTTGCGGACTTCCCAGGTCGCCTGGCTCGGGCTGGTTGCGGTCATGATGGCGTCGTCGCTGACGTTCATGTACCAGAAGGCCCCGATGGCTTCGATGAGGACCGCGGCCCCGCAGGCACAGGCGAACGCCAGCCGGCTTGCTCCCCTGAGCGAGGCCACGGCCGGCGCCAGCATCCAGAAGAGGACGGGGAGGAGGTCGGTCAGCCAGCGCGGCCCCCAGGAGGCGACACGGACCCAGTCCGCCTTGGCGTAGAGCAGCAGCTGCAGGGCGACGGCGATGCCGAGGGCCGCGGTGAGACGGCGGTCGCCGGCGTCCGCCCAGACGCGCCGGAAGGCGAGGGGAACCAGGAGCAGGAACGGCGAAAAGACGAACAGGCCCCGCGCGGGGCTGAAGAGCAGCCCGGCCAGGCCGACCAGGAGATCGTTCCTGAAGAAGCGCCTGCTGCCCGTCATCCCGTAGTTGCCGGCCCGGGCGGCGACGCCGTATCCACCGGCCCAATGACCGGCCAACGCAAGGTTGTAGGCGAGGACCAGCCCGGCCGGTATCAGCGCGGCGGCGACCAGCAGCGGAGCCCGCCGTCGCGCCCAGAACAGCGCAGGGAACCCGATGGCCGCCGCCAGGAGAGCATCGGGCGGACGATTGGCCGCGATGAGCGCCAGGATCGCCCCGGTCGCGATCACCCGCGCGGGCGTGGCCGGTCCGGTGACCAGCAGCAGCGCGGAGACGAGGAGGAGCTCGGCCAGGCCGTGCTGCCACAGGGCCTGGCTGCTGATCACCCAGGTCGTGGTGCCGAACGCGTAGACCAGCGTCAGCAGCAGCGAGAGCCGCGGCGAGGCCCGTCTCCGCAGCAGCAGGAACAGCAGCGCCGCGGAAGCCGCCGTGAGCAGCGAGGCGGTGAGCTTCTCCATGATCATCGCGGCGCGCTCGACCGTCTCCTGGGGCCAGCCTTGGCTTCGGAGATAGATGGCGGCGGGCACGTAGAGCGGGCTGACCAGGACCGGCAGCACGACGGGATAGAGGGAGACCGTGCGGCCGTCGCGGCCCGGCCTGATCCAATAGGCTTCGGCGGGAGAGCGTCCCTGGCGCACCAGGCTCAGGATGGGCTCGAGCGTGAGGCTGCCATGGCGCAGGATCCCGAACGGCTGATACCGCGCGGGATAGGTGTCGCCGGCGCTGATCGAGCGGAGGTTCGCGTTGTAGACGAGCAGGCAGACGACGCCGATGAGCAGGCTCGTGCGCAGGCTGCCGCCAGGCTCGGGCGGGGGAGCGGACGACACGGGGCGCAAATGTGCCCGGCCGGGTCGGGCTTGTCAACCGAAACCCGACAGGCGTTCCGATCCAGGACCGCGCTACAATGCGCCCCCGAATCTCGGAACCCCCATGTCATCCCTGGAAGCCTGTACGATCGTCGCGCGCAACTACCTCCCGTACGCGCGCGCGCTCGCGGAGTCGCTGCGGGAGGCCCACCCCGCCTGCCGGCTGAACGTGCTGGTGCTCGATGGCCGCGCGGCGCCGTCCGACGCGGCGCGATTCCGCGCGCTCGCGCTCGCGGACGTCCTGCCGGAGGAGGAGGAGCGGCACCGGCTGGCCTTCATGTACGACGTCACCGAGCTGGCGACCGCCGTCAAGCCGCTGCTGCTGCGGAGGCTGGTCGGGGAGACCGGCGAGGCCGTGCTCTTCTTCGACCCCGACGTGCAGGTGCTGGGGCCGGCCGCCGCGCTGTGGCCGCTCGCGCGCGAGAGCGGCATCCTGCTGACGCCGCACGTGCTGGCGCCCATCCCTGACGATGGCCTCGGCGTGAGCGACGTGTTCGTGGCCCGCGCCGGGCAGTTCAACCTCGGCTTCATCGGCGTGGCTCCCGGCGCCGAGCCGTTCCTCGAGTGGTGGTGGCAGAGGCTGCGCCGCCACTGCGTGTCCGACCCCGACTCCGGTCTCTTCGTGGACCAGCGCTGGGTCGACTTCGTGCCCAGCCTGTTCCCGCGCCACGCGGTGCTGCGCCACCCGGGCTGCAACGTCGCCTACTGGAACCTGCACGAGCGCGAGGTCGAGCGCCGGGACGGCCGGCTGCTCGTGAACGGCCAGCCGCTCGTCTTCTTCCACTGGAGCGGGCTCGACCCCTGGACCACGCACGTGCTGAGCCGGCACCAGGGCCCCAACCCGCGCATCCTGCTGAGCGAGCGGCCGCGGATCCGCGAGCTGTGCGAGGCGTACGTGGCGCTGCTGCGCCGCCACGGCCTGGAGCCGGTGGCGCCGCCGTACGGCCACGCCAGGCTGCCCGACGGGACGGCGATCGACGCGATCATGCGCCGGCTCTATCGCGAGGAGCTGCTGGAGGCGGAGCGCGGCGGCGGCGAGCCGCCGCCGCTGCCGTTCCGCGAGGACGTGCTCTCGTGGCTGCGCGCCCCCTCGCGAGAGGCGCCGCGGGTCTCGCGCTACCTGCGCGCCCTGCACGCCGCGCGGCCGGACGTGCGCGCGGCCTTCCCCTCGCTCCACGGCGAGGCGGCGCGGGCGTACCTCGACTGGGTACGGCTCGACCCGCAGGCGGGCCGCATCGTGCCCGCGAGCCTGCGGCCGGCTGCGCCCGCGGCCCCGGCGCCCGCTGCGAGCCCGCGTGAGGGCGGCCTCAACGTTCTCGGCTACCTGCGCGCGGAATCGGGCACCGGCGAGGCGGCGCGGTTGCTCGCGTCCGCTGCCCAGGGCGGCGGCGTCCCCTGCCTGCCGCTGCTGAACGTACACAGCCGCAGCCGGCAGCAGCACAGGTTCTCGCTGGCGCCCGGGAGGCCCTTCGACGTGACGGTCGTCTGCGCCAACGCCGACGAGACCGCCCGCGCCCTCGACAGCCTGCCGGAGGAGGCGCGCGGAGGGTACCGCATCGGCTTCTGGTTCTGGGAGACGGAGGAGCTGCCCGCCTGCTACCGCCCCGCCGGCGCGCTGGTCGACGAGATCTGGACGGCGAGCGAGTACGTCGCCGACGCGGTGCGCTCTGCGGTGGCGACGCCGGTCCACGTCTGCCCGCTCGGGCTGAGCGAAGCCGCGCCGCTCGCCGCCTCGCGCGAGGACGTCGGGCTGCCGCCGGGCTTCACTTTCCTCTTCGCGTTCGACTTTCTGAGCCTGGCCGAACGCAAGAACCCGGCTGGCCTGGTGCGGGCGTTCCGGCGGGCGTTCCGGGAGGGCGAGGGGCCGACGCTGGTGCTGAAGTCCGTGAACGGCCACCTGCGGCGGGCCGCGCTCGAGCTGGTGCGCGAGGCGGCCCGCGGGCGTTCGGACGTGGTCGTCCGCGACGGCTACGTGAGCGCCGCCGAGTGCTCCGCGCTGATCGGACACTGCGACTGCTACGTCTCGCTGCACCGCTCGGAGGGCTTCGGCCTCACCCTGGCCGAGGCGATGGCGCGCCGCCGGCCGGTGATCGCAACCGGTTACTCGGGCAACCTCGCGTTCATGACGCCCGAGAACAGCTTCCTCGTGCCCTGGCGCCCGGCGCTGGTGCCGGCAGGCTGCGAGCCGTACCCCGAAGGCCACCGTTGGGCCGAGCCGGACGAGGACGCCGCCGCAGCGGTCCTGCGCACCGTCTACGAGAATCGTGCGCTGGCCCTGGAGCGCGGTTGCCGTGCCGCGGCCGAGGTGCGCGAGCGGCTGGCGCCCGCGCGGACCACCGCGTTCCTGCGCGCGCGGCTGGAGGCGATCGCGCGCGCGCGGCGGCCCGCCGCGGCACCGCCGAGGGTGGCGGCGGCGGCGGAGACGGCCGCGCTGGAGGCGGAGGCGCTGCTCGAGGCCGGCATCACTCACGCGACGCGGTCGCGTTTCGGCTGGCCCGGGCGCGTTGCGCGGACGGCGGTGCTGCGGCTGATGCGACCCTACACGCAGTTCGCGGCCAGCGTCGAGCGCCGGCACCTGCGCGCCACCCGCGAGATCGTGAGCTCGCTGCGTGCGCAGCGGGAGTAGCGGGGCCATGTCGACGCTGCTGCTCGTCGCCGACGTGGGGGGGGTGCGCGACTGTCACCTGGGCGACGAGGCGATGCTCGAGGCGAACGTAGCCGCCCTGCGCGCGCTCGACCCCGGCCTGCGTTTCGTCGTCCGCTCTCGCGACCCACGCCACACCGCCGAGCGGCTGGGCGTCGACGCCATCCCCGCCCCGGCTCCGCCCCCGGCGCTGCCGGCAGCGGAGTTCGACCTCGACGCCGCCGCGCGGGAGCGCGTGGGCTGGCTGCTCGACGAGCCGAGCCTCGAGACGCTGCGCCGCGGAGACGGGCTCCTGGTCTGCGGGGGCGGCAACCTGTGCGCGACGTGGCCGGGCAAGCTGCTCGAGCGTGCGGCGCTGGTGCACGCCGCCGCCGACCTCGGCCGGCCCGCCGTGGTGGTGGGTCAGACGCTCGGTCCCGCGCTGAAGCCGCGTCAGGCGTCGCTGCTGGGGGCGGCCCTGGCGCGGGCGCGCCTGGTCGGCGTGCGCGAGGCGGCGTCGGCGGAGCTGGCCCTGGCGCTCGGCGTGCCGCGGGCCGCCCTCCGGCTGCAGCTGGACGACGCCTTCTTCCTGGAGCCGCTGCCGGCCGCCGGCCGCCCGGGCATCCCCGGCGAGGGCGGCCGTTTCGTGCTGGTCACGCTCGACCCCTCGCTCGCCGCCGCCGCTGGCGAGCCCGGCCTGATCGCTCTGGCGTCGCAGCTCGACTCGCTGGCGGAGGCGCTGTCGGTAGAGCTGGTGTTCCTGCCGCACGTCACGGGCGCGGAGGCCGAGGCGCGCGGCGAGGGGGACCTCGCGGTCGCGGAGCGGCTCTCCGGGATGCTCCGCACGCCCCTGGCGCTGGCCGGCCCGCTCTCGCCACGCGAGGCGGTCTGGCTGATCGGGCGCGCGACGCTCGTGGTCTCGTCCCGCTATCACGGGGTCGTCTTCGCGAGCGCCGCCGGCGTACCCTCGCTCGGTGTCTACGCCGACGCGTACACCCGTGTGAAGCTGAAGGGGGCGCTCGCGCACGCGGGGCTCTCGGCCTGGGCCCTGGACCTCGGCCGCGCGGCGCGCGGCGAGCTGCTCACGGCCGGGCTCGAGCTGTGGTACCGGCGGGACCAGGTGCGGAGCCGGCTGGCGGCGCTGCGCGAGGAGCAAGGCGCTCGTGAGCCGTTGCGCCTCCAGGCCGTGGGCAGCGCGCTAGGGCTCGAGCGGGCGCGCGCCGCCAGGCCAGCGGTGGCGGCGGTCGCCGCCTCGCGCGTCTCGCCGCCTGCCGTGGCCGATGTCCCCTCGGCGTGGCTGACGGAAGGGCAGTGGCGCGAGTACCTGGAGCGCGGGTACCTGCGGCTCGGCCGGGTGCTGGATGCGCCGGCGCTCGCGGCCCTGCGCGAGCGGCTGGAGGCGATCGTGCGCTGCGAGGTCCGGCTGCCCGCGCTGGCGACGCAGGCGGACACGGGCGGCGCCTACGAGGCGCTGCCGGACGCGGTGCCCGGCGCACCGGCGCGCGGGGTGCCGTACCGGAAGGTCCAGGGCCTGGAGGGCGACCTGCTGTTCCTGGACCTGCTGCGCCTGGGGCTCTTCCGCGAGATCTGTGCCCGCCACTACGGCGCTCACGCCCCGGTCTCCATCTTCCGGGCGATGGTGATGAACAAGCCGGCGCGCCAGGGCACGCATCTGCCGTGGCACCAGGACGGCGGCGACGTCTGGAAGCTCGACCGCGACCCGCTCGTCACCACCTGGGTCGCGCTCGACGACGCGACCCGGGAGAAGGGATGCCTCGAGGTGGTCCCGGGCAGCCACCGGCTGGGCCTGCTGACCCGCGAGGGGAGCACGCTCCGCGCCGAGGACGTGGAGAAGCACTGCCCGCCGGAGGCGGTGGTGGCGGTCGAGGTCGCGGCCGGCGAGGGGCTGCTGCTGCACAACTGGCTCGTGCACCGCAGCGGTGTCAACGCGACCGACGAGCCGCGACGGGCGTTCACGGCCTGCTACATGGACGGGCGCACGCTGGCGTCGCTCACCGGCTCGCGCTTCCCCGTGGTCTTCGGCGAGCCCGAGGAGCCGGAGGAGTCGCTCCCGTTCCTGCGCGAGCTGCGGCGCGACGTCTCGCTGCTGCGCGAGACCGCGGAGGAGAGCGTGCGCTACGCGCGCAGCCTGGAGGGGGCGCGCCGCGAGGCGGAGCGCTACGCCTGGTCGCTCGAGGCGGAGATCGCGCGCCTGCGCGGCTCGGCGGGCCCGGGGTAGCCGATCGAGGTCGTCCCCGACCGGCCCCAAGGGCTCAGGAGTGACGGCCTCCGCTCCGGCTCAGCAGGATCTCGAACGACCGCCGGGTGACGGCCTTCAGCTTCGCGGCGCTGTTCAGGTTCTTGAGGATGTGCTTGAGCACCCGGGGCCGCGCGTGGAAGCGCCAGTACGCCCGCTTCTGCAGCTTCACCAGCTCGGGGCCCGGCACCTCCGAGAGGTCGTTGCGCCAGTTCCAGAAGTCGAACGACTGCAGGGTGTCGCGGTCGGCCATCCCGTCGGGGAACAGGCGGTCGTAGTCCTCCGTTCCCGGCAGCGGGCAGTAGACGGAGAAGGAAGCCGCCGTCAGCGGCAGGCTCATGGCCAGCGCCGCCGTCGCCTCGATCTCCTGGCGCGTCTCGCCCGGGAACCCCAGCATGAAGAAGCCGACCACCTCGATGTCGGCCTCCCTCAGCAGGCTCACCTGCTTCCTCACGGTGTCGAGGCTCAGGGCCTTGCGGATCTGCTTCAGTATCCTCGGTGAGCCCGACTCGATCCCCACGTTGACCTGGAAGCAGCCGCTCCTCTTCATCAGGAAGGCGAGGTCGCGGTCGAGCGAGTCGAGCCTGATGCCGTTCGGGGCGCACCAGGTCACGTCGATCCTCTCCCGGACCATCCGCTCCAGCACCTCCCGCAGCGGGCCGGTGCGGTGCGCGCAGTTGCTGTCGCAGAACTGCAGCTCGCGCACGCCGAAGCGTCCGGTCAGCAGCCGGATCTCCTCCAGCACGTTGTCCGCGCTGCGGGAGCGGATGCGGTGGCCGTTCACGGTGGCGGCACCGCAGAACGTGCAACGGTGGGGGCATCCGCGGGTCAGGATCATGGGCGCGATCGGGAACCGCCGCGAGTACCCGTTGAAGGGGATGCCCGGGAAGCTGTCCGGGGCCATGAGGTCCCAGGCGGGGAAGGGGACGGCGTCGAGGTCGGTCCGGAGCTCCGGCTCGTTGACGACCGTCTCTGCCCCGTCTCGAAACACGAGGCCGGGGACGTGCTGCAGGTCCGGGCGCCCGACGGTGCCCGAACCGACCGCCCGCACCAGCCGGGCGAGCGGCTGCTCGGCCTCTCCCTGCAGGCCATAGTCGACTGTCGGGAACAGGCGGAACAGGCTCTGGGGATCCGCCGACACCTGCGGACCGCCGGCCACGACGATCGTGCTCGGGCTCACCTGTCTGATCGTGTCGACCGTTTCCGCGACCGCGTTGGCCTGGCAGGAGAGGACCTTCACGCCGCACAGGTCGTAGCACCCTCGCCTGACGGACTCGCCGAACGCGGCGGCGGTGGGGAAGCGGTTGGGCCTCAGCTGGAGATCGACCGCGTGGCCCTGCTGCCGGAGGCAGGCTGCCAGGTAGCCGAGACCGAGGTCCGGGGCCTCCCGACGAAAGCGCGCGTCGAAGGGCAGCGTCAGGAGCACTCGCATGGCAACTGTGGGGCCGCCGGCCGTGCGCCGACCGCGGAGATCCGAGCGATGCGAACGACCTGCCCGAGTGTATCCCAGCGAGAGCCGTCGCGTTTCGGGCTTCGTCGTCCGGGAACCTCAGTGCCGGATCAGCAGGACCTGGGTCCCGATGACGACATCGCTGACGCCCTGGCCGTCGCCGAGGGGAACGACCTCGACGTCGGCGTCGCCCTCGCCGGGGAGCAGCAGCACGGTCCGCTGGTTCAGCAGACCGCGGGCGAGCCGGACGCCGTCGGCCGTGCGCACCGCGCTGATGCGGTCCGGTCGCGGCGGTACGCCGCGACACAGCACCAGACGGTCGCCGGCCGAGGCCGCCCCGCGCACGCGCGGCGCGGCGGCGACGTCCACCTCGCAGGCGAACAGCTCGGACGGCTCGAGGCCCGGGAGCAGGTCCGCATCGAGCAGGAGCGGCTCGCGCGCGCGCCGGCTGCCGTGATCCCCGTCCACCTCGAGGACGGGAACGGCGATCACGCGCGGCGGGACCAGGGCCTCGGAGGGCGAGGGCGCGACGGGACGGGTCTGCCCCGGACCGAGACGGAACGCGACCTCGCGCAGCCGGGCGGCGAACTCAGCCCCGGGCTCGGGGAGCGGATCCCCGCCCTCGACCATGCGGACGAGCGCCGGCGTGCGAGCGATGGTGGCGAGTCCGTTCAGGAGCTCGAGGTCGTGGACCCCGAGGCGCGCGGCCCGGGCCCAGGCGCGGTACAGCGCCTCGTCATCGCCCAGCGCGCGGGCGAGCGCGGCGGCGACGGTCTCGTCGGGGACTTTCGCGCCGCTTTCGATCACCGACACGTAGGAGGTCGAGATGCCGGCGCGCTGCCCCAGCTCCGTCCCCGTCATCCCGACCTGCGCCCGCCGCTTGCGGATGCGGGCATGGAGGGCGGGAATACGGGGGGCGATTTCGGTACTTGACACCGGTTTCACCAGTCAGTAAAAGTATGCTCGCATCGGAAAGAATGTCAAGGTCAAACGGCGGAACGTCCGATGAAAGAGGAGATTAGGGAGTTCACCATTCGTTGAATCGCGAGGATTGCGGCATCCGCGGAGGATCACGTTGGAACAGAAGCCATTCGGCACCGGCAGCTTCGCGCTGAACCCGGAACCGCGCTGTCCATGCCTGCTGCTCCTCGACGTGTCGGCATCGATGAACGGAGACCCGATCTCGGAGCTGAACGCCGGACTCAAGGACTTCCGGAACCACCTCGTCGCCGACGAGCTCGCCTCCAAGCGCGTCGAGGTGGCCTGCCTCACCTTCGGGCCGCTGGAAGTAGCCACCGAGTTCGAGACGGCCGGCACCTTCCAGCCACCGTGGCTGCAGCCGCGGGGCGACACGCCGATGGGGGCGGCGATCACGGCCGGCGTGGAGCTCGTCCGGCTGCGCAAGGAGGCGTACCGCGCCAACGCCATCGCGTTCTACAGGCCGTGGATCTTCCTGATCACCGACGGCGAGCCGACCGACGACTGGGAGCCGGCGGCGAGGCTGGTGAAGCAGGGCGAGGCGGAGAAGGCTTTTGCGTTCTTCGCCGTCGGCGTGCAGGCGGCCAACATGGACGTCCTGAGCCGGATTGCCGTGCGCGAGCCGCTGAAGCTGCGCGGACTGGAGTTCCGGAGCCTCTTCCGCTGGCTGTCGAACTCGATGAAGAGCGTGTCGCGCTCCGCCCCGGGAGACGAGGTGCCGCTGAAGAACCCGAAGGAAGGGCCGGACGGGTGGGCCTCGATCTAGCGGCGGGCGACTGGCGCACGCTGGCCGCGTCGATCGCGGGGCCGGCGCACGCCGAGGCGGGGCAGCCGTGCGCCGACGCCTGCGCGGTGCGCGTCGCCGGCCCGCCGGGCCGCGAGCTGCTGGTCGCGGTGGCGGCGGACGGCGCCGGGAGCTGGGAACGCGCCGCCGAGGGCGCCCGTCTCGCCTGCGAGGCCATCCTCGCCCTCGCCGCGGAGCGGGCGGCGCGCGAGGGCCTGGCCGGATTCGACCGCGATCTGGCCGCCGGCTGGCTGGAGGCGGTCCGCACCTGCCTCGGCGAGGCGGCGGCCGCGACCGGGACGGAGCGGCGCGCGTTCTCCTGCACGCTGCTCGTCGCCCTGGTCGACGCCCGGCGGGCCGTGTTCCTGCAGATCGGCGACGGCGCGATCGTCTACCGCGGCCGCGACGGAGCGTACCTCCCTGCCCTGTGGCCGCAGACGGGCGACTACGCCAACACCACCTTCTTCGTCACGGACGACGACGCCGCGACCCGGCTGCAGACGACGACCGCGGAGGACGTGGACGAGCTGGCCCTGCTCACCGACGGCCTGCAGTCGCTGGCCCTGTCCTTCGCCACCCGCCAGGCGCACGCTCCCTTCTTCGCGCCGATGTTCGAGCGACTCCGGCAGGAGCCACCGGGCGAATCGGTCGGCCTGGTCCCGGAGCTTCGCTCGTTCCTGGGCTCGCCGGACGTGAATCGGCGCACGGACGACGACAAGACGCTGGTGCTGGCGACCCGGCTCGTGGCCCAGGCGCCCACCACGGGCGGACCCGGAGGCTAGGCATGCGGGCCTTCTGCGACCTCCAGGGCCGGGAGCTCGGCCTCGGCCGCTGCGTCGGCCAGGGCGGCGAAGGCGCCGTGTACGCCGTGACCGGCGCCGGCTCCCAGGTGGCGAAGGTCTACGCGCGGCGCCCGGATGCACTGACCGCGCGCAAGCTCGCCGCGATGGTGCAGCTGGGAACCGAGGAGCTGAGCCGGGCCGCCGCCTGGCCCTGCGACCTGCTGCTCGACCCGCGGACCGGCGACACCGCGGGCTTCCTGATGCCGCGGATCGAGGGCCACCGCGAGATCCACCGGCTCTACGGGCCGACGGACCGGAAGACGGCGTTTCCCGACGCCTCCTGGGCGTTCCTGGTGCGCGCGGCCCGCAACGTCGCCGCCGCCTTCGACGCGGTGCACCGCCACGGCCACGTGATCGGCGACGTGAACCAGGCGAACATCGTCGTCTCGCGCAAGGCGACGGTCCGGCTGATCGACTGCGACTCCTTCCAGATCACGCACCTCGGCCGCAGCTATCCCTGCCGCGTGGGGGTGCCGCTGTTCACCCCGCCGGAGCTGCACGGCAGGCGGCTTGAAGAGGTCGAGCGGACGCCGCACCACGACGGCTTCGGCCTGGCCGTCGTCATCTTCCAGCTGCTCTTCATGGGCCGCCACCCCTTCGCCGGCCGCCACCCCCAGCGCACGATCACGGCCGAGGCGGCGATCGCCGAGGGGATCTTCGCCTTCGGCCCGGAGGCGGCGGCGCGGGGGTGGCAGCCGCCGCCCTTCTCGCTGCGCCTCGAGGACCTCTCGCCCCCGCTCGCCCGATTGTTCCGCCGTGCGTTCTCCGTGGAGGCCGCGGCGGGATGGCCGCGACCCGCAGCGGCCGAGTGGGTGGCAGCCCTCGACACGCTCGAGGCCTCGTTGCTGACCTGCGGCGAGGACCCGCGCCACGTCCATGCCCCTGCCGACGGCTGTCCCTGGTGCCGCATCGAGCAGGAGGGTGGACCGTCGTTCTACTTCCTGCCCCAGGGAGCGGCCTCAGACGCCTTCGACCTCGCCGCAACCTGGCGCGCGATCGAGGCGGTGCGCTCGCCGGGCAGGACGCCGCTGCCGGAGCCCGCGAGCCCGGCCGCCGCGGGACCCCGCCTGGGCCTGCCGACCGGGATCCATCCCCGCCGCGGCGCGGCCGTGCTGGCGATTCGCCGCCTGGAGGAGCAGTGGAGCGCGGTCTGCGGCGACGAGGCCTTCGAGCGTCTGCGCGAGGAGCTCGCAGCCGCGAAGGCGTCGTTCGAGACCCTGCCGGCCGTGGAGGAGCGCGAGCGCCAGGAGCTCGCGGAGCGCTACCGCGAGGCGGCCCTGCCCGAGTACCTCCGCAGCTTCGCGCTCGAGTTCGCACGCATCCCCGGCCTCGGGCCCGCCGAGGTCGCCCGCCTGGCCGGCCGCGGGATCGCCACCGCCGCCGACGTCAGCGCGGAGCGGCTGATGTCCATCCGTGGCATCGACCTCGGTCTGGTGCGCGGGCTGCTGCTGTTCCGGCGCCTCGCCGCCCGCACGTTCGACTTCGACCCGGAGGTGGGGATTCCCGGCCGCGAGCGGCGTCAGCTCGACGAGGCGCAGCAGCGGCGGCGGACGGCCCTCGTGCGCAGGCTGCAGGGCGGGTCGCGAGAGCTGACCGCGGCGAGACGGCAGGCGCTCGCCTGGCGGCAGGCGATCGCCCGCGGTATCGCCGAGGCCCGGGCCGCTCTGCAGCGGCTGGACGCGGCCGGGGCTCCGGAGCAGGGCGGCGGCCGCCAGGAGAGCGACGGGTAGCCTTCGCCCGAGCGTCGTCCGGGCGAGGTGCGGGCCTGGGAAGAGCACGGCGACGTCGGTTGGTGTAGCTTGGTGCGGACGCCGGCAGCCGCAACGCGCACGACGGGGAGGTCACTCGATGTTCACGCGCTCCCGTGTGGATGGCCGACGGCGGCTGGTGGGGGTCGGCCTCGCCGCGACCGCCGCGCTGGCGATGGTCCCCGTCGTGCGAGCCGCCGCCGGCCACCTGCCGCGGACGCCCAGGAGGCCGGTGACGGACGTCTACCATGGAGTCCGCGTGAGCGACGACTATCGCTGGCTGGAGGACTGGTCGAGTCCCGAGGTCCGCGCCTGGAGCGCGGCCCAGAACGCCTACGCCCGCGAGTACCTGGATCACCTCCCGATGCGGAGCGCCATCCTGCGGCGCGTGACGCAGCTGACGCAGACGATGGCGCCCGCGTATCTCGACCTGGCCTGCAGGCGCGGTGTCTGCCTCGCGCTCGAGAACCGGCCGCCGCGGCAGCAGCCGATGCTGGTCCGGCTCGCCTCCGTCGACGACACGACCGGCGAGACGGTGATCGTCGACCCGAACGCCATGGACCCCAAGGGCGGGACCGAGATCGACTTCTACGTTCCGAGCCCCGACGGCAGCAAGGTCGCCGTCTCGGTCTCCCGGGTCGGCAGCGAGAGCGGCACGGTGTGGGTGTTCGACGCGGCCAGCGGCCGCCGGCTCTCCGACGTGGTGCCGCTGGTGAACGGGGGCACGGCCGGCGGCAGCGTGGTCTGGAACGCCGACGGCACGGGCTTCTGGCGGACGCGGTACCCCGCGCCGGGCGAGCGGCCCCCGGCGGACCTGGGCTTCTACCAGCAGGTCTACTTCCACCGGCTGGGCACGCCGGCTGAATCGGACCGCTATGTCATCGGACGGGAGTTCCCGAAGATCGCCGAGATCGTGCTCGGCTCTTCCGAGGACGGCCGCTTCACGCTGCTCGACCTTCTCAACGGAGACGGTGGCGAGCACGCGTTCTTCCTCGGGGGGCCGGGCGGCGAGTTCCAGCAGGTCACGGCGTTCGGGGACCAGGTCGTCCAGGCCAGGGTGGGCGAGGACGCGCTGTACCTGCTCTCGCACAAGGACGCCCCGAACGGGAAGATCCTGAAGCTGCCGCTCGCCGCACCTCGGCTGGCGCAGGCGGAGACCATCGTTGCCGAGGGTGCGGTCGCCATCGAGGCCTTCGCCCCGGCCGGCTCCCGGCTCTACGTCGTCGACATCGTCGGCGGGCCGTCGGCCGTGCGCGTGTTCGACCTGGCCGGCCAGCCCCAGGGCGAGGTGCCCCTTCCGCCGATCAGCGGCGTTCGCGGCCTCGTGCACACCAGCGGCGACGCCGTGCTCGTCGACCGGACGAGCTTCACGGAGCCGCCGGGCTGGTACCACTACGCCCCCGGCGCGGCGGGTGTCACCCCGACCGCCCTCCTCGAGAACTCGCCGGCCGACTTCTCCGACGTCGAGGTGCGCCGCGAGCTGGCCGTCTCCAAGGACGGCACGAAGGTGCCGGTCAACATCCTGCTGCGGAAGGGCACACCGGTCGACGGCTCCGCACCGGCCCTGCTGACGGGCTACGGCGGTTACGACATCAGCCAGGGGCCGTCCTTCCAGGCGACGACGCGCGTCTGGCTGGAGCAGGGCGGCATCTGGGCGCTCGCGAACCTCCGGGGCGGTGGGGAGTTCGGCGAGGCGTGGCACCGAGCCGGCATGTTGACGAGGAAGCAGAACGTCTTCGACGACTTCGCGGCGGCCGCGCAGCTGCTGATCGACCGTCGCTACACCTCGCCGCAGGGGCTGGCCATCGAGGGTGGCTCCAACGGCGGGCTGCTGATGGGCGCCGAGCTCGTGCAGCACCCCGCCCTGTTCCAGGCCGTGGTGTCGCACGTCGGGATCTACGACATGCTGCGTGTGGAGCTCTCGCCGAACGGTCTGTTCAACACCACGGAGTTCGGCAGCGTCGAGGACCTCCAGCAGTTCGCGGCGCTCTACGCCTACTCGCCCTATCACCACGTCGAGGCCGGCGTGCGGTACCCCTCCGTCCTCTTCCTCACGGGGCAGAACGACCCGCGGGTCGACCCCATGAACTCGCGGAAGATGACGGCGCGGCTGCAGGCGAGCGGGACGAAGAACCCGGTGCTGCTGCGCACCAGCTCCTCGACCGGCCACGGCATCGGCAGCCCTCTCCACGAGCGGCAGGAGGAGGCGGCGGACGTGTTCGCGTTCCTGTTCGACCGGCTCGGGGTCGAATACGCACCAGTGGCCGCGCCGGGGCCGTGAGGGCGACCCTTCCCTACTCGCTTAGGGCGGCGTAGCGTCCGGGCAGCGTTCCCGCGGGGTGCCGGCGTCGGCGCCCGGAAAGGAGCCGCATGCGCAGCGGCCGTCCGGACAAGCTCGCCACCAGGCGGCGGTCGGGGGCCGCCGTGCCGGTCCTGCTGGCGGCCGGCCTGGCCGCTGCCGGCCCCGCCTCGCCCTGGCTCGACGAGAGGCGACCGATCGAGGCGCGGGTCGAGGCGCTGCTCGCGCAGATGACGCTCGCGGAGAAGGTCGGGCAGATGAACATGCCCTGCGTCTACGAGGAGCGTCTCGGCGCGAGCGACGCCGAGAAGGCCGAGGGTTGTCGACGCTTCGCAGCCGGCACCCGGGAGCCGGGCATCGGCCCGGGTGGCGGCTTCTTCACGCTGCCCAACACGATCCTCCACCAGGGCCCGCGGCAGCAGGCCGCGTTCCTGAACGAGCTTCAGCGCGTCGCGCAGAAGACGCGCCTGGGGATCCCGCTCCTGCAGAGCGAGGAGGGCACCCACGGCCTCATGTGCTCGGGCGCGACCATCTTCCCGGAGGGGCTGGGTCTGGGCAGCACCTGGGACCTCGACCTCATCCGCGAGGTCTACGCCGTCGTCGCCCGGGAGGCGCGCGCGATCGGAGTGCACCAGACCTACACGCTGGTGGTGGAGCCCAACCGCGATCCCCGGCTCGGGCGCAACCAGGAGGGCTTCTCCGAGGACCCGTGGCTGTGCTCGCGGATCGCGGAGACGATCGTCCGTGCCGAGCAGGGCGAGGACGTCTCGCGTCCCGACCACGTCGTCTCCGGGCTGTGCCACTACCCGGGGCAGAGCCAGCCGGCGAGCGGACTCGAGCGTGGGGCGATGGAGGTCTCCGAGCGGCGGCTGCGACAGGTGTTCCTGCCGCCCTGGGTGGCCGGCATCAGAGGCGCGGGCGCGCTGGGCGTCATGGCGACCTACCCGGCCATCGACGACGTGCCGGTGCACGCCTCGGAGAGAATCCTCACCCGTCTCCTGCGCGAGGAGCTGGGCTTCGACGGCCTGGTGCTGAGCGAGGGCGGCGGCATCGGCACGCTCCTCTACGAGGGGCTGGCGCCGGACACGAGGACGGCCGGCGTGCTCGCGCTGCGGGCGGGCGTGGACGTCGGCATCTCGTACGAGGACGCCTACCTGAAGGACCTGGTGGCCGCGGTGCGCGAGGGAGTGGTGCCGGAGGCGCTGGTCGACCGTGCGGTCCGGCGCATCCTGAAGCAGAAGCTCAGGCTGGGGCTGTTCGAGGACCCGCTGGTGGACCCGGAGCGCGCCGCCGCGGTGGTGCACGCACCGGCTCACCGCGAGCTGGCGCTGCGCGCCGCCCGCCAGGCGACGGTGCTGCTGAAGAACGACGGCGACCTGCTGCCGCTGCGCAAGGGCCTGCGCTCGGTCGCGGTCATCGGTCCGAACGCCGACGACGCGCGCAACCAGCTGGGCGACTACGTGGCCCGCACCGTCCTGCAGGAGGTGGTCACCGTCCGCCGGGGCCTCGAGGCCCGGCTCGGCGCGGGGCGCATCCGCTACGTCAAGGGCTGTGACGTCATCGGGGAGGGAGGCGACGAGATCGCGGCGGCGGTGCGGGCGGCGCGCGAGGGCGAGGCGGCGATCGTGGTCCTGGGCGAGAACGAGTGGCAGGCGAAGGACAGGTCCGGCACCGACGGCGAGGGATTCGACGTCGCCAGCCTGGACCTGACCGGCCGCCAGGAGGATCTGCTGAAGGCCGTGCAGGCGACCGGCACGCCGACGGTGCTGGTCCTGGTCAACGGCCGCCCGCTGTCCGTCCGCTGGGCGGCCGAGCACGTGCCGGCGATCCTGGAGGCCTGGCTGCCGGGCGAGCGGGGAGGCGAGGCCATCGCCGATCTGCTGTTTGGTGACGCCGAGCCGCTGGGCCGCCTGCCGATCACAGTCCCGCGCCACGTCGGCCAGCTGCCGGTCGCCTACGACCACAAGCCCTCGAAGGCCTACTGGCTGAAGCAGGGGTGGGGGAAACCGTACGCCGACATGAGCCCGCAGCCGCTCTGGGCCTTCGGCCACGGGCTCAGCTACACCAGCTTCGAGTACGCCGGCCTGGCGGTCGCCCCGGCCCAGGCGCGGCCGGGCGAGACCGTCCACGTGAACGTCGAGCTCCGAAACACGGGGACGCGTCCCGGCAGCGAGGTCGTGCAGCTCTACCTGCGCGACCCGATCGCCTCCGTCTCCGTACCCGTGCAGAGGCTGCGCGGCTACTCGAGGGTCTGGCTCCAACCGGGCGAGCGAAAGCGGGTGGAGCTGGTCCTGGCTCCGGCCGACCTGGCCCTCCTCGACGCGCAGATGCGCTGGACGGTCGAGCCCGGCGCCTTCGAGGTGCAGGTCGGCCGCTCGAGCGCCGACATCCGCCTCAAAGGCACGTTCGAGGTGCTACCCTAGCGTGTTCACGGAGCGGGGTGGGCGGTCGCCGCGGTCCTTCGTCATCGGGCCGGGGAGGAAAGTCCGGACTCCGCAGGGCAGCGTGCTGGCCAACCGCCAGCGAGGGTGACCTCAGGGAAAGTGCCACAGAAAACACACCGCCGAACCCGCGGGGCGACCCGCGGGTGGCAAGGGTGAAAAGGTGCGGTAAGAGCGCACCGCCGCGCTGGTGACAGAGCGGGCAGGGTAAACCCCACGCGGAGCAAGGCCGAATAGGGAGGCGCCTGAGGCTGGCCCGGCCGAAGCCTCCGGGTAGGTCGCTGGACCCCGCGGGCAACCGCGGGGCTAGAGGAATGATCGCCGCCCGCCGCGCGAGCGGCGGGGACAGAATCCGGCTTACAGTCCCGCTCCGTGAACGCTTCCGCCCCCCTGCCGGCGCGATCGATCGCCGTTCTCCAGCAGATCCGAAGGCGACCCGTCTGGGTCGCCGGTCTCGTCTACGCGGTCCTGGTCGCGCTCATGATGCGGCCGCTCGTCGCCAGGCTGGGTACCGCCGTCCCGAACGACCTCGGCGATCCGCTCCTCAACACCTGGATCCTGTGGTGGGACTCGCGGCACCTCCCGCTGACGCCGGCGTGGTGGAACGCTCCGGCGTTCTATCCTCTCCACGACGTCCTTGCCTTCTCGGACCACCTGCTCGGCCTGAGCGTGCTGACGACGCCCCTGCTGTGGCTGACCGCCAACGCCCTGCTCGCGTACAACCTGGCGCTGCTCCTCACCTTCGTGCTCTCCGCCACCAGCGCGTGCTACCTCGGCCTCACGCTCGCCGGCCGTCGCGACGTCGCCTTCGTGGTCGGGCTGGCGACCGCCTTCGCGCCCTACCGCATGGGCGAGCTGTCGCACGTGCAGGTGCTGGCCGGGTTCTGGGTGCCGCTGGTGCTGGCGGGTCTGCACCGCTTCGTAGAGACGCGGCGCCTGCGCTGGCTCGTGCTCTTCTCCGTCGGCGTGGCGATGCAGGGGCTGACGAGCGGCTACTACCTGCTGTTCCTCCCCGTCCTGCTGGTGCTGTGGGTCGTGTGGTTCGTTCCGCTGCGCACGCAGGCGGCCACGGCTCTGGCCATCGCCGGCGGCTTCGCCGCGGCGGTCGCGGTGCAGGTGCCGTTCCTCCTGCGCTACGCGGCCGTCCACGCGGCCCAGGGCTTCGAGCGCACGGTGGCAGAGACGATCTCCCACAGCTCCGGTCCCGAAGACCTCCTGCGCTGCTCGCCAGACCTGACGCTGTGGGGGCGCTGGCTGGGTCGAACCGTGGCCGCGCCCGGGCTCTTCCCGGGTGTCACCGTCGTCCTGCTGGTGGTGGCGGGCGTCGTCCTCAGCCGCCGCGGGCGCGCGACGGACGCCGGCGAGCCCCGGCCGATCCTGCCCGCGTGGGCGCGGGTGGCCCTCGCAATGGGGGCCGTCTCGTTGTCGATCCTCGCGGTGCAGAGGGCCGTGGGGGCTCCGTTGCGCGTCTCCGTCTTCGGACGGGCCCTCTCCACCGGCAGCCTGCCGAAGCTCCTGTCCGAGGCGCTGTACCTCTGGCTGCTGGTGGCAGGCACCGGCCCTCGCGCGCGGCGGCTGCTGGCCTCGCGGTCCCCCTTCGCCTTCTACACGGCGGCGACGCTCGTCATGTGGTCCTTCTGCTTCGGTCCGGTCGTCAAGGTGGCGGGAGTGGAGGTCCTCCATTGGGCGCCGTACAGCTGGCTGCTGGCCGTGCCCGGCTTCAGCGGCGTGAGGGTCCCGTCGCGATTCGCCATGCTGGCGACACCTTGCCTCGCGGCGGCCGCCGGCCTGGCCCTGAAGCTCACCCTCGCCAGGCTCGGCCGCACCGCGGGTCGCGTGCTGCTGGCGGCGGCGGCCGTCGGCATCGTCGCGGAGGGCTGGATCCGCCTGACGGTGCAGGAGCCGCCCGAGCCCTCGATCGTGCTCGCCGACGACGCTGCGGGCGGCGTGCTGGAGCTGCCGCTGCTCGAGCCGCCCGGCGACGTGGCCGCTGCCTACCGCGGCGTCCTGCACCGGCATCCCGTGGTGAACGGGTACAGCGGGTACGAGCCTTCCTACCACGCCGTGCTGCGCCTCGCGCTCCGGCGCCGGGCAGGGGAGCCGCTCGCCGTGCTCGCCTCCCACGGCGTCCGCCACGTGGTGGTGTTCCACGACCAGGACCCCGGTGGACGGTGGCGGCAGCTGGTCGGCTCCTTTCCCGGCGTACGCGAGGTGAGGCGCTCGGAGAACCAGACTCTGTACTCACTCCCTGCAGCGACCGGGCCCGCCTGCCCACCCGAGCGCGTGCGGGTTCCCGTCGCCTCCGTGGAGGCCGACCTCAATCCGGAGGACGTTCGTCGAATGCTGGACGGCGACAGCCTCACCCGGTGGAGCACCGGTCGGCCGCAGGAGCCCGGCGAGGGAATCACCGTCGACCTGGGTGGAGTTCGCGACGTGACCGAGGTCGAGCTCGCCCTGGGGCCCTACTTCACGGACTTCCCGAGGGAGCTGCGGGTGGAGGGTAGTCTGGAGCGGCAGGGTTGGCTGCCGTTGTGGCAGGGGCGCGCGGGGGGCCGCGCCGTCGAGGGAGTGCTGGAGGAGCTGCGGAGCATGCCGCTGCGGTGCTGTTTCCCGCCGGTGGGCGTGCGCTACCTGCGCCTGCGACAGACGGGCAACGACCCGACGTACTACTGGACGGTGGCGGAGCTGCGCGTCTTCGGACCGCCCGCCCTTCCCGGGACGAAGCGCTAGCGACCGGCTGGGGTGGGGGGGTGCGGCTGGCTGCGGGCGGCGGCCGCGGTCGCCTCGAGGTAGCGCTCCCAGTCGCGCTGCAGCTCGCCGTAGCTCATGGCGATGGCGATCGGCAGGGCCTCGGCCGCGGGGTGGCCGTCCGCGAGGGCGTCGATGATCCGGCGCAGACCGGCCTCGCCGTGCCGCCTGAGCACGTGGGCGACCGCCGAGAGGCTGGTGGCGTAGGCGCGCAGAGCGTCCGCCTGCGGCATCCCCACGAACGGAGGCTCCAGCGCCTCGATGCGGTCGAGGCGTCCGAGCCGGGCCAGCCGGGCCAGACCCGCGTCCTCGCGGCCCGGGTCGCCGCCTTCGAGCCACTGGGCGATGCCCTCCTGCAGCCAGGTCGGGCAGCCTGCCCCCGCCCGCGCCCGCACGAAGGAGTGCGCGAGCTCGTGGCGCAGGACCCGCACCAGCTCCGGGTTGAGTCCGGTGAGGCCGGCGACAGGGACGCGGATGATGCCGTCGTTCCAGGCCGTCGCCCACTCGGGGGCGCGGGTGGTGTCGCGGAAGACGGCCGCCGTCTGTAGCACCACCGTGACCGGCTGCTGCGGGCTGAACCCCAGCCGGCCGCGGTACTGCTCCCAGGCGCCGTCGAGGACACGGAGGACCGCGAGCCCCAGCGGCTCGTCGGCGCCGCCGTCGTACTGCAGCCTCAACCGGGCGCTGGAGGCGCTGCCGGCGGTGGCCACCAGCGCGTCCAGCTTGGCCTGCAGGCGGGGTTGCGGGTCCTGGGCGAGGGCGGCGCGGTAGTTCTCCGCGGCGGCGGCGAAGTCGCCCATCTCGGCGAGCGCGTCGCCCAGCAGCTCGCGCAGAGGCGCCCCGGTCGCGCCGGCGGTCAGCGCCGCCTCCGCGCTCTGGCGGGCCCGGGGGGCGTCTCCGAGCGCCAGCTGCGCCGCTGCCAGCGCCTGGAGTGCCGGCGCAGAGGAGCCGTCCCGGAACACGGCCAGCCGTGCCAGCCGCAAGGCCTCGTCGGGATCGCCGCTGGCCAGGCGCTCGCGGCTGCGGGACACGTCGGGGTCGGTCAGTGCCTTCCCGCTCGCCGTCTCCACGCGAGCGACGGCCTGCCGAGGCACCCGGAAGAGAGAGCCGTCCTGCCGGTAGCGCAGCTCGTCTGCCTCGTACCAGGCTTCGTCCGCGGTGATCACGCGGCCGCTGGTCAGCACGATGGAGTCGGCGCCGGCTCGGGCGGCGATCAGCAGGCTCACGGCCAGAACGGGGCAGGGCAGCGCTCGGCGCACGAGCCGGCTAGGGGAGGATCTCGGCCAGCGGCGAGACCCGGGGTCTCGCGCCGTTCTGCCGGTAGTAGGGCGGTAGGCCTCCCAGCGCCGCCTCGGCGGCCGGCCGGTCCGGGTACACGCCCCAGCACATGCGGTAGCAGGAGCGGCCGTTGAGCTGCACGGGCGTGATGAACAGCTCGCCGCCGCCGGCGGTCTCGACTGCCTTCTGCACGGTCTGCGGGGCACAGGCCGTGAGCAGCTGAATGCTGTACCGCGTGCGCGGCCCCGCGGCAAGAGAGCCGGCGAACGCGCGCGCGGCCTCGGGCAGCGAGCCGCTCCGCAGCAGCGCAGCCGCGTCGCCCCGCGTGACTGCTGCAGGCGGCTCGGTCCGCGGTTCCGGATGAGGGGCCGTAGCCGGACGAGCCGGCGTCGTCGCCGCCGGCGTCGGGGCGACGGCAGCGGCGGTCGGTGGTGGCACGGCGGTTGCTGCCGTCGTCGGCGTCGCCTCGGGTCCGGACGCGGCCGGGCCAGCCGGCGGCGGGCTGGCTGGTGACGGGCGGGCCGGTTCCGGGCGCGGCGGCACGGTGGTCGGCACCGGTGCGGTCGCGGTGCGGCGCGGCAGCAGGCCGTCCAGCGAGATGCCGCGCGCCGGACGGCCGAGGAAGTAGTACCAGGCGGCGACGGAGGTGACCAGGATCGCGGCCAGCGCAGTCAGGACGAGCGGCAGGCGCGAGGAGGACCGCTGCCGGACCCGCGCAGCCGCCGGACGGGACGGCTGCGGCGGCCGGAACTGCGGTTCCCACTTGTCGGGCCGCCGCGGCGACGGTGGCGGCTGAGGGGCGCGCACGTTCCGCCCCGAACCGTCGGGGTGAAGGAGCGCGTCGAGGGCGGCGAGGTCGGCCTGGCTCGGCCGCGATCGCGGCTGTGGCGCGATCTCCACCTCCCGCTCGCGCGCCTCGTCCGCGACCGGCGCCTCCGCCACCGGCGGCGAGTACGGCGGCGGACTCGCCGCCGGCACCGCTGCGAGCCGGATCGTCGGCTCGGGCTCAGGCGCCAGAGGCTCAGGGGCGACGGGCCGCGGCCCCGGCTCCGGCAGGAGCTCGAAGGCGCGCGCCGGAGGCGCCGGAGAGGCGGGTGGCGCTGGCGGTGAGCTGGCGGCCGAGGGCGCAGCGGCCGCTTCGTCCTCTGGGAGGAGACGACGCGATGGCGGGAGCTCCGCCGCAGGAGGCGTCGGGGCTGGCAGGATGAAGGTGGCGGCCTCCGGTGGCAGCTCTGGTGCCGCGCCTGATGGTGCCGGCGTCTCGGAAACGGCGCTCGTCGGCGGGATCAGGAGGGCGGGCGGAGAGGGGGCCACCACGAAAGGGGCCTCCTCCTGCTCGACGTCCCCGGCTGCTTCGGCGGCCGGGGCTGGGGCCACCGGCGGAACGAACCGCGGCGTGGGCGGCGCCGTCGGCGGGAGGGGGACCGTGAACAACGGCGCCTGCGCCGCGTCGGACCCGAAACCGCTCTGCGCTTCCTCGGCGAGGTCGACCTCGTCGGCCGCGGCGGGCTTGACACGGACGATGTCGAGAAACAGCAGCGCGCACGCGGTCTTCGCGGCCTCGAACTCGTCGAGACGGGTCAGGGCGATGGCGTCCTTCAGCGTGCGCCGGCCGTCCAGCCGTTCGAGCAGCGGCCACACCTCGGCGCGGATCTCGCCGAGCGCCGCCTCACCCTCGGGCGCCGGCTCCAGGACAGTCGCGAGATCGATGTGCCGCAGCGCGAAGGCGCGGTCCGGGATGCGCAGCACGGCCGCGAGCAGGAGCTTCTCCGTCGACAGCTTCAGGTCCACCGCGCCCTTCGGCAGCACGCCGTCCTCGAACTCGAAGCCGCCGGACGCCCAGGAGAGCAGGTCCGCGAGGATCCTCTCGACCTTCACGCGGGCGGCGTCGGCCAGCTCGCGCTGGGTCACGAACCCGCTGTCCGCGAGCACCTTGGCCAGCGGGTTGCCGGGCCCGACCTTCACGGTGACCTGCTCCAGCTGGTCGCGGGTGATCTTGCCGCTCTCGATCAGGATCGCGCCGAGCTGGTCGCGCGGGTCGTTGGACGAGCCAAAGAGGATGCGCCCGGCGCGGAAATAGAGCGCCTTCGGATGCGACGGGCCGTTGACCTTCAGCGAGCCCGTTGCGCCGTGTCGGTGGAGATCGACGAGGAGGTGAGGGAACGCGACCGGATCGATGTTCCCGCTGACCGGGAACGCTTCCGCCATCCACAACCCTCCGTCGCGGCGCTGGGCGGCCAGCCGCGCAGTCCTGAGCTCAAAAACCCCAAGGAGAATAGCACGTTCCACCCTAATTGTTGACGTGATTTCGAGCCGTCCCTAGACTGGTCGTGAGGCTGGTTGCGACAGCGGGTGATCCGAGGTGCCCTATCTCATCGACGGCAACAATTTGCTTGGATCGTGGGGTGGACCGGCGATCCGCGGCGACGGGCGCGTCGAGGTGCTCCGCAGGGTGGCCGACTTCTGCCGCGCGCGAGGTGCGCGCGCCATCCTCGTCTTCGACGGTGCGCCTTTCCGGACCGAGCTGGGCGACCAGGACCTGGGTCGCGTGAAGATCCGCTTCCCTTTCGAGGGCGAAGATGCCGACAGCGTGATCCGCCGGGTGCTGGACGAGACGCCGCGTCCAGCGGAGATCGTGGTGGTGACATCGGATCGCGCTCTCTACTCGTACGCGCGCACGCGGGGGGCTTCCGTCCTGCGTGCACACGAGTGGAACGCGCTCGCCCGCGGCGCGGCGGCGACGCCTCGCGGGCGTCGGGCGCGGGCGACACCGGGTGAGAAGCCGGAGAACGAGACGGACGTCGAGGGCTGGCTGCGCCGCTTCTCGCGCGGGTAGGACGACGCATCGAAACCGTCGGCTGACGTGAGTCCGTGAAGCAGCCGTAGCGCCGCGTCAACGACGGTTGACGTCGGGCAAGTCCCTCACTGCGCGTCACCTCCAGCCGGATCCGGTCGAGGACGTCAACGGCCGGTTGACTCCATCGCCCCCGCCGCGCCGGGCTGCCACGCCTCAATTCGCGATGCCAGAGCGAGTTGCCGACGACGGCGGAAGCGGCACTGCGCTTGCCCTTCCCTGGGGCGTCGTGCGGCGGCACGGCGCCCGGACGCCGGAGGGAGAGACGGCGGTCCGGGCGCCGGGACGCCTGGCCGAGAACCCGGGGGCGGTTCGCGAGGCCGTCGTGCGGACCGGCCAGGCACGCCACGCGATGCAACGAGCCACGCAGAGAGGCCGCACAACCGAGGAGGAATGCCATGACGCTCCGCCGCTTCGTCGCCACCGGCCTGGCCCTGGCCATGGCCGTCTTCATGCTCTCGGGCGCCGCGTTCGCCGCCGGCAAGAAGGCGCCCGCCGGCAAGGTCAACCTCAACACCGCCACCGTCGAGCAGCTCACCACGCTGCCGGGCGTCGGTCCCAAGCTGGCCGCACGCATCGTCGAGTACCGCCAGAAGTCCGGCTCCTTCCGCAACCCGCAGGAGCTCATCAACGTGCGCGGCATCGGCGAGAAGAGCTACGCCAAGCTGGAGCCCTGGCTCACCGTGGGCGAGGGCTCGAAGGCGCCCGCCAAGTAGCGACCGATAGCGGGGCGGCCCGGAGCCGCCGGGCCGCCCCGGCGAAGGTGAGCCATGCGCACCCGCGGGTTCTCGCTCGTCGAGTTGCTCGTCGTCGTCGCCATCGTGATGCTGATGGCCGCCGTGGCCTTCCCGATGTTCCGGCCCATGTTCGCGGACGCCCACCTGGTGGGCGCCGCCCGCACCTTCTGCTCGAAGTTCCGCCTGGCCCGCTCCATCGCAGTGCGCCGCAACGTCTACACGGCGATCCGCTTCGAGCCGCGCGGCAGCGAGATCTGGTACTCGGTGTACCAGGACGGGAACAACAACGGCGTCCTCTCGGTCGACATCGGCTCGGGACGGGACGTGCGCGTGGCCGGGCCGTTTCCGCTGACGACCGGAGGCGCGGACGTGCGCGTCGCCATCAACCCGGACACGCCCGCCCCGCCGCCTGACAGCGGGCTGCTGAGCGGCGACCCCATCCGTTTCGGCCGCTCCGACATCGTCTCCTTCTCGCCGCTGGGGACGGCCACGCCGGGGACGCTGTACCTCGCCGGCGACTCGGCGCAGGCGGCGGTGCGCGTCGTCGGCAGCACCGCCCGTACCCGGCTGCTGGTGTTCCGCGGAGGCCACTGGACGGAGCACTGAGCCGTCGGGCCCACGCGGCGGGCCGCCAAATGGTGCTAAATTCGGCGCGTACGATCGAAATGGACTCCCGCGCCTGGTTGCTCTTCACGCTGCTCTGCTACGCCGTGGGCGGGCTGCACGCGCTGCTCTACGCGGTCCTCCGGCGCAGCGTCCTCACCACCGTGAGCGTCACGGCCACGCTGCTCGGCTTCGCCTGTCACACCGCCGCGCTCGCCCTGCGCTGGAACGAGAGCGGGCACTTCCCGGCGCTGGGCATGCACGACGGGGCGATGTTGCTGGCCTGGGCGATCGTCCTCGTCTTCCTGGCCGTGTACCTCACCACCCGCGTCGACGCGGCGGGGGTCTTCGCCTACCCGTTCGCGTTCGCGCTCGTCTTCGTCTCCAACCTGACCCCGGCGACCGAGCACGTCGACCCCGTGCTGCGCAGCGTCTACCTGCCCGTGCACGTGTTCCTGGCGGTGTTCGGCTACGGCGCCCTGTTCGCGGCCTTCTCCATGGGTGTCCTCTACCTGTTCCAGGAGAAGGAGCTGCGTTCGCGCTCGCCTCGGCGCTTCTACTACCTGATCCCCAGCCTGGAGCGGTCGGACACCATCGGCGGTCGCAGCGTGGTGGGCGGGTTCGGCTTTCTGACGCTGGCGATCGTCACCGGGTTCCTCTGGAACCACAGCCTGCACGGCCGCTACTGGACCGGCGACCCGAAGGAGTGGGCCGCCCTCACGGCCTGGGCCATCTACGTGCTCATCCTGGTCGCCCGCTGGCGCGGTCGCTGGGGCGGACGCCGCGCCGCCTGGCTGGCGATCGCGGGCTTCGCGGTCGTCGTCTTCACATTCACCTGGGCGACCCTGGTGCCCGGCGTGGCGGTGGCGGCACGGTGATCGTCGTCGTCGGGTTGAACCACGAAACCGCCCCGGTGGCGGTGCGCGAGGCGCTCGCCTTCCCCAAGGAGCAGCTGGCGGAGGCGCTGGCGCGATTGCGTGAGCAGACCGGCCTGGGCGAGGCCATGATCCTCTCCACCTGCAACCGGGTGGAGGTCTACGGCCGCGCCGGCGAGCCCTGCGCCGACGCGGTGGCCGGCTTCCTCGCCCGCTACCACGCCTTCGATTCGAAGGAGCTGGAGCCGCACCTCTACCGGCTGGAGGGCGACGACGCCGTCCGCCACGCCTTCCGCGTGGCCGCCAGCCTCGACTCGATGGTGCTGGGCGAGCCGCAGATCCTGGGCCAGGTGAAGGAGGCCTACGAGGCCGCGGAGAAGGCGGGCTGCCTGGGCTCGGTGCTGAACGCCCTTCGAAACCGCTCGATCGCCGCGGCGAGGCGGGCTCGCACCGAGACCAACATCGGCCGCAACGCGGTCTCCGTGTCGCACGTCGCCGTCGAGCTGGCGCGGAAGATCTTCGGCACCCTCCACGAGTGCGCGGTGCTCATGGTGGGGGCCGGCAAGATGAGCGAGCTGGCCGCTCGGCAGATGGTCCGGGACGGGGCGCGGGCGAGCGTCCTCGGCGGCCGCACCTTTCAGAAGGCGGAGCAGCTCGCGGCCGCCCTGGGCGGCCGGGCAGCGCCCTTCGAGGCGCTGCGCTCCGAGCTGACCCGGGCCGACATCGTGATCAGCGGCACCGGCGCGGCCGGCGTGGTGGTCCACCGCGAGGACGTGGAGGCCGCGCAGGCCGCGCGCCGCGGCCGCCCGCTGTTCCTGATCGACATCGCCGTCCCGCGCGACATCGAGGTGGAGGCCGGCCGGGTCGGCGGGGTGTTCCTCTACGACCTGGACGACCTGAAGAGCGTGGCCGAGGCGAACCTCCGCGAGCGCAGGAAGGAGGCGTCCGCCGCCGAGGCGATCCTGGAGGAGGAGATCCGGGAGTTCCTCGACTGGCGCCGGTCGCTGGAGGTGGTGCCGCTGCTGGTCGAGCTGCGCCGGCGGGCGGACGAGATCCGCAAGGCCGAGATCGACAAGGCCCGCAAGCGGCTGGGGCCGCTCACGCCCGAGCAGGAGAATGCGCTCGAGGCGGCGACCTCCGCCATCGTCAACAAGCTGCTGCACGCCCCCACGGTGCACCTCAAGCAGATGGCCGGCGACGGCCAGCCCGAGCACGTGGGCCTCATCCGGAAGCTCTTCGGCCTGTGAGCCTGGTCCGGATCGGCACCCGCGGCAGCGCCCTCGCCCTCTGGCAGGCGCGGCACGTGGAGGCGCGGCTGCGTGCCCTGGGACACGAGGTCGAGGTGCGGGTCATCGTCACCACCGGCGACAGGGTGCTCGACCGTCGACTGGAGAACGTGGGAGGGAAGGGCGCCTTCCTCAAGGAGATCGAGGAGGCGATGCTGGCGCGGGAGGTCGACCTCGCCGTGCACTCGCTGAAGGACGTGCCGACCGCTCTTCCCGAAGGCCTCGCGCTCTGCGCCGTCCTCGAGCGCGCGGACCCGCGCGACGCGCTCCTGTCACGAGGCCGGCGCCTGGCGGAGCTGCCCCCAGGCGCGGTGGTGGGCACCACCAGCCTGCGCCGCCAGGCCCTCTTGCGCTCGCTGCGCCCCGACCTCCGGCTGGCGGACCTGCGCGGCAACGTGGACACCCGCATCCGCCGGCTGGGCGAGGGCGCCTTCGACGCCATCCTCCTGGCGATGGCGGGTCTCACTCGGCTGGAGCGGAGCGCCGAGGTCACCGAAGCGCTCGACCCCCGGGCGTTCGTCCCGGCGCCGGGGCAGGGGGCGATCGCTCTCGAGTGCCGGCAGGACGACGGGCAGGTGCGCGCGGCCGCGGCAGCCCTCGACCACGCCGCCACCGCCCGGGCGGTGGCGGCGGAGCGCGCGTTCCTGGCGGAGCTGGGCGGCGGCTGCAACGTGCCTCTCGGCGCCCACGCCTTCGCCGCCGGCGCCGAGCTGGAGCTGGTCGGGTTCGTCGCCGCCACAGACGGCGGCACCATGCTGCGCGGCGAGGCCCGCGGATCCGATGCCGTGGCCACGGGCCAGAGGCTCGCCCGCGAGCTCGTCTCCCGCGGCGCCTCCCGGCTGCTCGGCCACTGACGCCGATGGGCGCGCTGAGCGGCCGGCGCATCGTGGTCACCCGCAGGAGCGGCCAGGCCTCGAGCCTGGTTCAGCAGCTCCAGGCACGGGGCGCGACCGTCCTCGAGGTGCCGTCGATCGAGATCGTGCCGCCTGCCGACGTGACGCCGCTCGATCGGGCCCTGGAGTCGCTGGCCGGCTACCGGTGGGTGGTCTTCACCAGCGCGAACGCGGTCCGGGCGGTGCTTGGGCGGCTGACCGTGCTGGGGCTGCCTCCAAGGCTGGGGCCTGCGCGGGTCGCCTCGCTGGGCCCGGCGACCACCTCCGCCGTCCGACAGGCCTTCCCTGCCGACCCGGTGGTGATCGAGCCGGAGGAGGAGTTCCGTGCGGCCGGGCTCGCCCTTGCCTTTTCCCGCCGCGGCGTCCGCGGTGCCCGGGTGCTCTTCCCGGCCTCCAGCCAGGCCCGCGAGGAGTTGCCCCTCGAGCTGCGGAAGCTGGGCGCCTTTGTCGACGTGATCGATGCTTACGCCACCCGCGAGCCGGCGGACCTCGTCCCGCGGGTCCGAGCCTGCCTGGAGGGCGGCTTCGACCTGCTGACGTTCGCCTCGCCCTCGGCGGTCGAGGCCTTCGCCGCGGCGGCCGGGGGGCGTCAGCGCGGGCTGCCGGCCGTGGTCATCGGGCCGACCACCGCCCGGGCGGCACAGGCCGCCGGGTTCGAGCTGCGCGGGACCGCCCAGCCCTCGACGACCGAGGGGCTGGTCGAGGCTGCCGAGCGGGCGTTGTTGACAGGATCCGACTGAGTCACCTAACATTAGATGTTTTGCTGGGGAAAGCGTCATCCCCGCCAGAACGATCTCGATCCCTGGAGGACCCGTCTCCCACATGCCGGACATTGAGAAGACCGACAAGGCCGTCGCCCCGATCACCCGCAAGAGCAGCAGCAAGGAGCTCCCTGCGCCCGAACCCGCGGAGCCGCAGGAGGCAGCGTTCGATCCCGAGGAGTACGAGCGCCTGCTCGACATGTACGACGTCAGCTTCCGCAACTTCGCCGAGGGCGAGGTGGTGCGGGGGGTCGTGCTCCGCGTCTCCGACTCGGAGGTGATCGTCGACGTCGGCTACAAGTCGGAAGGCGTCATCCCGATCGACGAGTTCCGCGACGAGAACAACCAGATCAACGTCAAGCCGGGCGACTCCGTGGACGTCCTCATCGAGAAGACCGAGGACAAGGAGGGCTACGTCGTCCTCTCCAAGGAGAAGGCCGAGAAGATGAAGGTCTGGGACGACGTCGAGCGCGCCTACCAGGAGCGCCGCGTCGTGGTGGGCCGGGTGATCGAGCGGGTGAAGGGAGGCCTGGCCGTCGACATCGGCGTGCGAGCCTTCCTGCCGGGCAGCCAGGTGGACGTGAGGCCGGTGCGCAACCTGGACGCGCTGAAGGGGCAGGAGCTCCGCATGCGCGTCATCAAGGTGAACAAGAAGCGCGGCAACATCGTGCTCTCGCGCAAGGCCGTGCTCGAGGAGGAGAACGCCGAGCGCAAGACGCAGACGCTCGAGACCCTCGAGGAGGGCAAGGTCCTCACCGGCGTGGTGAAGAACATCACCGAGTACGGCGCCTTCGTGGACCTCGGCGGCATCGACGGCCTGCTGCACATCACCGACATGTCGTGGGGCCGCATCAACCACCCGAACGAGGTCCTCAACGTCGGCGACGAGCTGCGGGTGGTGGTGCTGAAGTTCGACCGAGAGTCCGAGCGCGTCTCGCTGGGCCTCAAGCAGCTGCAGGCCGACCCCTGGACCACCGCCACCATCAAGTACCCGGTGGGCGCGCGGGTGAAGGGCAAGGTGGTCAGCCTCACCGACTACGGCGCGTTCGTCGAGCTGGAGCAGGGCGTCGAGGGGCTCATCCACGTCTCCGAGATGTCCTGGTCCAAGAAGATCAAGCACCCCTCGAAGCTGCTGACCATCGGCCAGGAGGTCGAGTGCCAGGTGCTCGGCCTCGACCAGGAGGCCCACCGCATCAGCCTGGGCCTGAAGCAGGTCGAGGCGAACCCCTGGGAGCAGCTGACGGAGAAGTACCCGATCGGCTCGAAGATCCGGGGCAAGGTCCGCAACCTGACCGAGTTCGGCGCCTTCGTCGAGGTCGAGGAGGGCATCGACGGGCTCATCCACATCTCCGACCTCTCCTGGACCAAGCGCGTGAAGCACCCCTCCGAGGTGCTGAAGAAGGGCGACACCGTCGAGGCGGTGGTGCTCAACATCGACGCCGAGAACCAGCGCCTGTCGCTCGGCCTCAAGCAGCTGGCGACGGACGTGTGGGACGACTACTTCTCGCACCACCAGGTCGGCGACATCGTGGAGGGCAAGATCGTCCGCCTCACCAGCTTCGGCGCCTTCGTGGAGCTGGCCGAGGGCGTCGAGGGCCTGGTGCATGTCTCCGAGCTGGACGAGAAGCGCATCGACAAGCCGGAGGAGCACTTCAAGCCCGGCGACGTCTTCCCGATGAAGATCATCAAGGTCCAGGAGGCCGACAAGAAGATCGGCCTCTCCATCCGGGCGGTGAAGCAGGACGAGTACGTCCAGGACCTGCGCACCTATCGCGAGTCGACCGGCAGCGACCGCTCCACGCTCGGCGACGTCTTCCGGGCGGCGCAGGCGGCCGCCGCGGCCCGCGAGAAGGAACACCAGGAGGAGTAGACACGGTGACCAAGGCAGAGCTGGTGGACGAGGTCGGGCGGCAGGCCTCCCTCACCCGCAAGCACTCCGAGGTCATCGTCGACGCCGTCTTCTCCTCGATCCTCGAGGCCCTGCAGCGCGGCGACAAGATCGAGCTGCGGGGCTTCGGGAGCTTCCGCATCCGCAAGCGGGGGAGCCGCACCGGGCGCAACCCGAAGACCGGCGAGGGCGTGCTGGTGCCGGCGAAGAGGGTCCCCTACTTCAAGCCGGGCAAGGAGCTGCGGGAGCTGATCAACCGGGGCTGACGCGATGTCCGCCTCGCTCTACCTCAAGGACCCCGCGAGCGCGCGCTTCGTCGCGGGAGGCCGGGCGGAGGTCGAGGACCTCTTCGGGACGCCTCTGCCGGACCTGCCCGCGCCCGAGCGCGACGAGGGACGCAGCGTCTTCCTGGTCCACGTCCACTCGCGCCTGCGTGAGCTGCAGCGACGGCTGATCGAGGCGCAGCTCTGCCAGATCGGCGCCCTGGCCGCCCGCGGCGGCGATCCCGCGCGGGACCACTCCGAGTACGAGGCGGCGCTGTTGCCGGTGGTGCATGCCGTCCGGCAGCGGGACCGCCGGCAGGGGTTGCTGAACCTGTTCTGGCTGGCGCACAGCCTGCACGCGGCCCAGCACCTGCGGGCGCTCGAGCAGCGCAGCCCCGCCCTGCGCCGGGCCAAGCACTCGATCTTCCCGCTCCTGCAGTCGCTCTACCGCCGCGTGGACCAGGACGGCCGCCGGGCGCGCAACGGGGAGGCGGGGGTGGCGAGCGGCGAGAACCCCTCGCTGGCGGCGTCGATCATCGACGATGGCTTCGCCTTCACCGAGGTCTCCGTCTCCGAGCTGGACCTCGCCCACTTCCTCTCTGCCAACAAGCGCTACCGCATCCCGCCGGAGGTCTTCTTCGAGATCCAGCAGGCGCTGGTGCAGGAGGCGGAGCGGCGCCTGCGCGAGGGTGACCGCGGGTTGCTCGCGCGCTGCACCCGCCACCTGCCGCTGCTGTCGCGGGAGCAGTACCTTCGGCCGGGCAGCCTGCTGCGCATGGTGATGAACGGGCAGGTCCTGGGCTACCTGCTGGGCGACCCCTGGACCACCGGGCCTCGCCTGCTGGCGGGCCCGGCCCTGCGGGCGGAGGCGGAGCGGCGGAGCGGGCCGGAGGTTCTCGACGTGTTCGTCGAGCTGGCCGCGGCGCTGCGCCGGTTCGAGGTCGTCTCCCACATCCGCGACCAGCTGGTCTCGCTCGGCATCGAGCGGCCTGCGGAGCTGGAGGACAAGACCCGACGCGGGCTGCGCGTGTACGAGTTCGGCGAGTCGGCCGAGGTGCTGAACAACGCCGTGCCCGCCACCGTGCTGTTCCTGGACCTGCGCGGCTTCACCCGCACCTCGGAGGGCCAGATCTCGGAGCGGGACCTCACCCGCGAGCTCTACCTCGTCTTCGACGATTTCGTGCCCATCGTCGAGCGCTTCGGCGGCAAGGTGGACAAGTACCTGGGCGACGGGATGATGGTGACCTGGGGCACCGACCGCGCGGACCCGCTCGACCCGCTGAACGCGATCCGGGTGGCCATCCTCTGCCAGGAGTCGCTGGCTCGGAAGCGGGCGGAGGGCCGCACCTGGTTCGCGATGGGCGTCGCCATTCACCACGGCCGCGTGTACCTGGCCCGCTTCTTCGCTGGCCCCGGCCAGGTGCAGTCCACGGTCATCGGCCGCAACGTGAACCTCGCAGGCCGGCTGTCGTCGGCGGCCCGGAGGGCGCTGAAGGACGACGAGCTGGGCGGGCTGCCGGAGGAGGCTGCCGTCGTCGGCGGGGTGGACGTCGACGCCGAGGGGACGCTGGTGAACGAGGGGATCGCCATCAGTCGCGATACCCTGGTGCAGCTGGAGGCCCACCTCGCCCTGGTCCACGACGGCGGGCTGCTGGAGTACGAGGACGAGACCATCGACCGCCGCATCCTGCTCCGCTATGCCGGCGACGCCAAGTTCAAGGGCGTCCGCTCCAGCCTGCCCGTGTACGAGGTCCGCTACCAGCCCCGCGGCTAGAGCATGGAGCGGCTCTTCACCCCCTGGAGGATGGCCTACGTGACGAACGCGGACCGCACGCCGGGCTGCGTCCTCTGCCGCGCTCGTGACGGCGAGGGCGACGCCGACCGTCTGATCGTCCACACGGGAGAGTGGAACTTCGTGGTGATGAACCTCTTCCCCTACACCGGCGGCCACGTGATGGTTGCGCCAAAGCGCCACCTGGGCAGCCTGGGCGAGGCGAGGCCGGAGGAGCTGTCCGAGATGATGGCGCTCGCACGGCGGCTGGAGGGCGTCTTCCGGGAGGTGTACGCGCCTGACGGCATCAACCTGGGGATGAACCTCGGCCGCTCCGCCGGCGCGGGCGTGGCCGACCACATCCACCTGCACGTGGTGCCGCGCTGGACCGGCGACACGAGCTTCATGACGGTCGTCTCCGGGACCCGGGTGATCCCCGAGGACCCCGAGCAGGCCTGCCGGCGCCTGCGGCCCTTCTTCGCCCGATGAGGTGGCGGGTGCTGCCGGGCGCCGCGCTGGCGGCATGGCTGGCAGCCTCGGCCGCCGCACCCCAGCCCCGCGCGGGGGCGCTCACCACCTTGACGCTGTTCGCCGGGACGGCGGAGGGTCTCTGGCGCTCGCAGGACTGGGGCCGGAGCTGGGACCGGGTGCGCGGCCGGGTGGCCGCAGGCGTGCGCCTCGACGAGATCGGCGCCGCGCGCTCGGTCCGCCCCCTTGGCGCCCGCGTGTGGCTGGCGGCCGACGCCGGGGTCTACGTGTCCGAGGATTTCGGCGAGACCTGGACGGCCCTGGCCGCGACCAGCGGCGCCCGCGTGCTGCTGCTGTCTCGGTATCCCGAGGCGGACCTGACCGTGTTCCTCGGCACCGAGGCCGGGCTGCTGCGCTCGCGCGACGGCGGGCGCACCTTCTCGGGGACCGGCCTCGCCGGCACGGCTGTGCACCGTCTGGAGTGGCCCGGGCCGGCCCTGGTGGCGGCCGGCGGGCGCGGCGTC